>Ga0209023_10001201_pt1 | contig 35649 bp, 42 predicted proteins | sample LakOneMetagenome_FD_187468 | JGI IMG/M metagenome (GOLD analysis project Ga0209023, IMG submission 187468) | Freshwater and sediment microbial communities from Lake Erie, Canada (SPAdes) (version 2) | ecosystem: Environmental > Aquatic > Freshwater > Lentic | place: Lake Erie, Canada...
CACGTCTATCACTCCTGGTCTCCTGCTGCTCAAAGAAGCAGCAGGTTAGGGTTAGTACGTGGGTCAGGTTTAGATGGAAATCCTGGGGGTCAGTGGGTCACTTCTGCGTGGAAATCAACACCGATGGTGAGCGTGGGGGCAACCGGGAAGTCGAGCGTGGGCGGCAGCACGTCGAAGCCGTCGATCACCACGCCTGGCATGGACGCCTGCAGCTCGCTCGGTGTGTTCGTCGGGATGGCCAGGGGCACGTCCGGCAGCGCGGGCATTTCCGGGATGGGCGGCAGCACCGGCGCCGGCAGCATCTGCCAGTGCATCGAGAAGGTGGGCGGCGTGTAGACGCTGTCGCGCAGGGACTGCGCCGACTCCGCCACCTGGGCCGACGCCTGGTTGGCGAGGTCCACGGACCGGTTGTACTTGTCGTTGACGATCTCTGCTGCGCTTTGGGTTACATCAGCCACGTTTGGTCCTCCGTTGTTTCGATTCGAGGGCGAGCACCTCAATGCGGTCGAGAGTGAAGCGCTGGCCGGCCGGCGTGCTTAAGCCGAAGCCCATGTAGTTCTCACAGATGCCGCGGCCGGGCTCTGCCCGCGTCACGCCAGCCCTGAGCAGCGGGAAGGAGTAGTGCCACTGGGCGGGCGCAGGCATGCCGAATACCGTGAATCGCGCGCAGCCGCCGCCGTGCATGGACAGGAAGACCATGCCGAGGTGCTTTTTCAGGGTGGTCTCCTGCAAGGTGGCCGGCAGCCGCAGATCGGCGACGATGGGTAGGCCGTCGTCTGTCTCGCCGAGGAGCTCAAAGAGCCCCGTCGCCGATCCGCCGTATCTGGGCGTGATGCTCTGGAATGCGTAGCGCGTGTATTCGGACACTGCGCCGGTGAGGGTGTTGCAGACGATGGTGTTCATGGCACAGACAGCAGTGAAAAATCCTTCTCGACGCGCACATCGGTCCCGTCGGGCAGCTCCAGTACATCGCGCAGCTGCTTGGCCCCCTTGTCGTCGGCCAGCACGATCCAGCTGCGCAGCGGCGGCGCGCTGGCGCCGGCCTGGTAGTCCAGCTCCACCACGTTGACGCACAGAGCCCCGGTGAGCGGGTCTGTCGCCGATAGCGCGGCGTACTGGATCCGGGTCCAGTTCGTGTTGCTGTCGAGCGGCGTGTCCACCACCAGCACCTCCACGCCGCGGCAGGCCACAGTGAGCCGGCGGGCATACGTGTGGGTCGTGATGCTGGTGGAGTTGTCCACGGTGCCTTCGGCGCCGCCCGGTGGACTGTTGAAGGTGTAGTCCGTGGTCAGGACGTTGGTGCCGGTGTGGATGTAGCGAGACGTGATGTTCAGGTCGGTCAGCTCGTCCACGAAGACCACGCGGGGGAGCTCGTCGCGCCTCACTGTGGTGGCGACCCCTGCGCGCCGGACGCGCCGGCGCACTCCGCCAGGCACCGACAGGTCATACCAGCTTTCATCCACCTCATCGAACGTGCTGTCGAGGTTCTCCCCGCCACCGTCGAACGACACCACGCGGCTGCCGTAATCGATGGAGGTTGCGGCGAACGTCTCACGGCTGGTGACTTGGCGCGACAGCGTGCGCAGCAGGTACAGGTCCTCGCTGAGGATCTCGCCCTCCCGGACCCGGAACTCGACCAGACGCGAGTTGAGCTCCGAGCCCAGGGCGCGCTGCCGCAGCTTGAATGCCGTGGTGTTGCCCTTGGCGTCGTAGCCGTATCCGCCGGCCAAGTAGTTCCATGCTGGCGTGGTCACCGTGGTGCTGGTGAACTCGCCTTCGAACTGGTTGCCGGTGTTCACCGTGTTGCTGGTGGCCGGGGTGTAGCTGCCGGTGTCGACCATGGACGCGATCGAAATGCCGCCCGGTGCTATGGCCAGGTCGACATGCGCGAACTCCACCCCCGCGACCTTGCGGAACACTATGCGCGCCCGCAGACCATCCGGTGCAACGGAGATGGTCTGCCAGACCATGGAGTACCCAGCGGGCACGGCCACATCGCCCAGCAGATCGCCGATGGTGTAGGTGAACTCGGCTCCGTCATAGAGCTGGCCCCACAGCTGCAGGCGCTGGGCGGGAAACTCAGCGGGCGTGATCTGCATGATCCATAGGCGGCCCTCGGAATCCCGATGCGTGAACGGCACGGCGTCCACCCGTGCGCGAAACGCACCGGCCGCCTTGTTGCCGCCGGTGTAGATCAGGTCGCCAGCCGCGTACTCGCCGACGCGGTACGCCCGGTTGTTGGTGCCGAAGATCTCGTCAATGGACGACCAGTCCAGGATGTCGATGTCGTATTCCTTGCCGTCCACGCCAGCGAAGAAGCGCTTGCCGGCCTTGTCGCCCCACACGGCCTTGCCGCCGCTGTAACCGTCAACCTTGCGCACGCGCCACTTGCCCGTTGTCTTGCGTGTGCCAGATACCACGCGCGGCGTGAGGATGTACGGTTGAGGCCGCGTGCCATCCGAGTGGACGTGGCCAGGCACGAGGCCGCCCGTAAGGCTCGTCAGGCGCAATCCGATGCCGCTCAGGCGATCGTCCTCGCCGCCGGCGGGCCACAGCTCCATGATGGTCACGATGCCCACGACGACGATCCGGTACCGGGATCCATCCGGCAGTTGACCGGCCGCAATGGCGTTCGGCACGACGGAGCCGCGGCGGCCCTCGCAAAAGCGGTAGAACGCTTGCTGGGCCATCAGCCGCTGCTCCGCCGTGGCCACGCCGCCGAGCACGCGCAACTCCGGAGGCACGACGGGGCCCACCGGGCGGCCGGTGGGAGTGCGCACGAATGGGTTCCAGATCACTGGGGCACCGCCACGTACTGAGGGATCTCGTCCACCACGCGGAAGGTGGCGCACACCTCCTTCACGTCCGTGCGGTAGCGGTCGTCGGTCAGCACCACCGTCTGCCCGCCGGAGAAACCAGCTACCACGTGCCCGCCCGCGATGCACAGCACGGCATCGCCACTTCCCTTGCCGTCGCCCATGCCGATCTGATCGCCAGGCGCAGCCACGCCCGAGCCGGATACCACCGGCCCGCGCCTGGTGTCGCGAAAGACCAGCCCATCCCAACTCGTGCCGCCAAGGAAAACCAGGCCCTTGCTGGTGCCAACATAAATGCCGTCATCGACAGGGAGCACGGCAGTGATGGGCGCGCCGAGAGGCTTGAAGTCGCGCCAGTCGGACAGGTGGGGGGCATAGGTGCGGCAGGCCCAAAGCACGTCACCCACTGCGGTGAGCACCCGCCCACGCCAGTACGCAGTGATGGTGCCCACGGGCGCTGCCCGCGCTCCGATGGTGCGGCATGGAGTGACCAGGGCGGCGTTCGGCCCGCTGAACTCGAACGTGCCACCCGCGGCCCGACCGGCGAAGTAGGCGCCCTCCCCGTCCTGGGCGCTCAGGTACACGTTGACAGCATGCCCCGCACGCTCTGGAAGCCCGTCGATCCGCAAGCCGCCCTGCAGAGCCTCCACAGGTGGCGCCTCCACGGCCGGGCTCTCGGCCCCATCGCTCAGCCGCACGTGCGTGAGGTAGTAGCGGTACTTCCCAGGAAAGAGCGAGCCGAACGCGGCGTCGATCGCGCCCACGCTGTCGGGGGCAGGCACGCTCCGCTCGACGCTACCGATGCCGTCCGTGATCCCCTGCAGCAGGCCGTTGGAGAACGTCACACGCCCGTCGGGCAGCTGTCCGTACCAGATGCGCTCTGGTCCGATGGCTGGGTGCACCACGTGCTCAGCACCGCCGTCATGGGTGGCCACCAAGCGGCCGCCGCGCGTGCTGAGCAGGTAGCCCGGCGCCTCGAAGAGGTTCTTGTGGCACTCGTCCGAGGTTTTGGTCACACCGTGGCGCCGGGTGATCTGTCCGGTGCGGTCGATGTCGACGTTCTCGGCCGCCAGCAGATCGGCCCCCGTGAGGCGGTGCGACGGCAGCACGTTGTTGATGCCGGTGAAAGAGGCGAAGGTCAGCATGCAGTTCCCCGGGAAATAGAAGGCACACCCAGCTGCAGCGGGAAGGCCTGGCGGGTGGTGGCCATGTGCCCAAGCGGCCCAGGCTCACCGATCTCCAGCGGCGTCCCACCGCCCGCGACAGCGAGCCAGGCGCCGCCCTCGACGAAATGGAGCCCCGAGCGCACCAGGTCAATGCCCTGCGGGGCGATGGCGGTAGCGAGCCGGGGGAGCCCAAACTGCAGCGGCCGCGCGCCGCCAGCGAAGGCGCCATGGCCGATCGATGGCACCCCCAGACTCAGCGGCTGGCCGCCACCGGCCTGCAAGGCGGTGCCCACAGCAGGCGTGCCGAGCTCCAGCGGAAGGGCACCGCCTGCGGTGCGGGATTCAGCTGCAGGCAGGACAGAAGGCTGCCCGATTTCGAGCGGCCGTGCGCCGCCCGTGACGGTGATCATGTCGGGCTGGAGAATCGCCCCGACCATCGCGCTATGCAGGCCGTGCCGGACCAAGTCAATGCCGGGCACCACAACAGCAATGTCCAGGCCGCTGCGCAATCGCGGGGTGCCCAGCTGAAGCGGCAGGCCGTCGCCGGCAACTGGCGTGAACACCACTGCAGAAACGCCGTGCGTCACGAGGTCGAGGCCAGCGGGATACACATCGATCTCGTGCTCGCCCACGTGTGCGCCAGCTGTCACGAGATCCAGCCCGATAGGCTCAATCGCGGTCACCACGCTCGGCTCGCCAAGCTCAAATGGCACGCCGTCTCCTGCGGTGGTGAAGCCGGAAACTGTGTGCTGGCCGTGCGCGACCAGATCCAGGCCAGAGGGGCGGACCGCAACGTCCCCACCCTCCTCGCTGTTGATGGCCGTGCCGTTGATGGACGGGAAGCTCATGATCGAGCGCCCCGGATCAGCCCGGCTCCACGAAGAAGCCGCGCCAGTAGAACCGGCCCGCAAACTTGCCGCCCGTGGCTGCCGTCTCCACCTTGAACATCAAGGTATCCACGAGCTGACCGCCGCCGTTCACAGGAATGCGGTGGATGCACTTCTCGCCGGTGATCTGCGACAGTGCAACGTTGTTGGCGAAGCGTGTCGGGTTCGAGGCGCTCGAGTCCAGGTCCGAGCCGATGGACACGGATGGCACACTCCCGGCGGTGAAGGCCCGCGAGATGAAGCCCACTTCTTCTACCACCAGCAGCACGCCAGAAAACCGCACACTGAAGTCCAGCGGCGTTGCCAAGGACACCATGTAGCCCAGCGATGGATCAGCTTCGTCAATGGGCACATTGCCGCCAGGACCGGCGAACAACGGCTCAGCGGCGATGTTCACCGCCATGTCGCTATTGGTGCAGACCCAATATTGCGCGCCATCAGGCGTTGTGGGCACCACGACGTCACCATGGAGATAGTTGCCAGCGACGAAAGCTGACGGCACGCCGAGATCCACATAGGGAGATGCGCCGACCGCCGCCGGACTGTTCCCGCCGCGGTGGAACGCAGTGGAGCCCGACAGCATCTGCGTGGAGTTGCGCTTGATCGCCGGAAACCCCAGCATGGAGAACACTTCGGAGCCCTGCGCTGGGGAACCCAAGAATCCATTCTCTGACTGCACGAATAGCTTGAGCATTTCGGCAGTGACACGCGCCTCCATCTTGGTGCCTGCGGGCCAATCCACAGGCGTCGTACCTTCCTGGCCACGGGCACACTGAAAGACAGCATTGGAACTGGAGAGCAAGCGCACGATTTCCGACTCGCCGGGTCGGCTGCCGTGGGCCAAGGTTGCCAGTTGCGGGTAGGTACCGCCAAAGCTGAACTGCGAACCGTCGTCGACGACCGTGATGACCGAGAAGCCCGGGTCACCACTGTTGTCCGTCAGCGCGTTCTGTAAGACGGCCGCTGCGTTGTTCTGGAATTGCAGCATGTGCGCGCCCCTCTCTTACGGCGCCACCATGCTGAAGATCTTGGCCGCCCCATCGGACCAGCGCTGCGTGTACGGCGCACCGTTGGTCGCATACGGCAGGCCCACCACGTCATCAAAGAGGATCAGCAGCGGCGAAGTGGCGGCGCTGCCACCTTCCTTGTAGATCAGCACCGAACCCATGCTCGAGCCCGCTGCGACCGCGCCGAAGGAAGCGTCGTTGGCATCGAACACGCCTCCTGTCACCGATTTGCCGGCGAGCGTCTGATCGACCCCGACACCCGCGCTGACCTGCGAGAGGAACTCGTGCGCGGGGTCATACACGTAGGAGGCGGGCAGCATGCGCACCTTGATGGTGTCCGTGAGGAAGTTGATCGCGCCGGCGAACACCTTCTCGCCGCCCTTGGGATAGAACGGCAGGTTCATGCGAGCGATCTTCTTCACGCTGTCATCCCATGGCACGGTGATCACTCCGCCGTTGGTGGCGGCCGGCAGCCCTGTGGCCGTGTCGATGTGCAGCAGGACCGGCGATGTCGAGGCGTTCCCCGTGTCCTTGTAGAGCACCAACGCCTTCGCGGTGCTGCCCGGGGCCATGGCGCCATAGTTCAAGTCGTCGGCATCCAGCACGCCGCCGGCGATTGACTTGTTGGCAAGCGGCTGGGCCGTGCCAACTACTGCGCCGATATCGGACAGAAACTCGTGGGCGGTGCTGTAGGTGTAGCCAGTGGGCACGATGGCCACCTTGATAGTGTCGGCCAAGAAGTTGATGGCGCCGGAGATCATCTTCTGGGCGCCCAGCGGGTATGCGGTATTGGACATGGGTGTCGCTCCGGTCAGGGCAGAATCGCCACGTTGTGGTGCACCTCGTCGGTGCGGGTGATGCGGCGCGCGTCGCTGTCGGGAAGCGGGCCGAAGTAGTCGGTGAAGGCCGTCTCGGCATTGGCCGACCGGGCCGGGTCGTAGAGCTCGGCATCGGGCACGCTGAATGCCTTGTGCAATGCCCACTGCACCAGGTGCTCGTGGTGCATCGCATGGATCTCGGGTTTGTCTGTCGGCTGTGCCATGGCCCGCAGCGGCAGCCGGTAGCACTCCAGCGCCAGGGTGTCGCCGGTCTCTACCGTGCCCACCACGCGGATCGACGTGTCATCCTGGATGGCAATGCACGCAGGCCGGTCCAGCTGGCGCCAGTCGGGAGAGTTCGCGTTCAGCCACTCGCGCGAGCGCAGAGTCACCGGCCGGTGGCGATCGTCCGATGCGGGCACGATCCACAGGCAGATTAACTCGTAGGCCGTCGCATGCAGTGGGTAGGTGTGCTTGCCCTTCGTAAGGGGGATGCGGCATACAGCGTCCAGCTCATCCTCCCGGATCAGCCGACCGCGCACGCATGCCTGCGACTGGGCCTCGTTGAGCCATGCCTTCACGTCCTCATCGGAGGTGAAGTACGGCTCAGCCTTGTCGCCGGACAGCGCCCGAAAGCTGCGGATCAGGTCGGCGAGTGTCATCAGGCCGCGCCAGCTTGCGCAAGGGCCGTGACCTGGTTACGCAGGTCGCCCACCTTGGCCTTCAAGTCCAGGTCCAGGCCGTAGGTCTGCTTGGCGTAGGCCGCCAGTGCATCCTTGGACATGCGGGACACCTCGAGCAACTCACCCTCGGTGGCGCGCTTTGCCTGCTTCTGGCGCTGCTGCAGCTCGGCCTCCTTCTGCTGCGCCAGGGCCAGAGCTGCCGCTTGAGGATCTTCCTCAGTGCCCGCGGCGGCGCCGGTGCCATCACCCTTGGTGGTGTTGGCATTGCCGTCTCCGGCGCCGCCGGCGTCGGGGTTTGTCTTTTCGATCTTGGCGGCAGCTTTCTTGGAAGCAGCTGGCACCACGACCTTGAACTCCAGGTAGCCGCGCAGGATCTTCGCGTCGCGCTCGGACACGGGGTTCTCGTCGCCCGGCGCCCATTGGGTGCGGTTAGGCGTGCGGTCGGTGTAGGGCTTCTTGCCCTCGTAGCGCATGGTGATGAACTTCATGTGTGCCTCCACGGGGAAAGGGCCGGTTCCCCAGCCCCTTCGGTCCTTCGGTCCTTACTTGACGCCCTCGGCGATGCCGAAGATCACGACCTCGATCTCCGAGGCCTTGGCATTGGCCACGGTCTTCACGGTTAAGGTGAGATGGGCGTCCTTGGGCAGCACCAGGCTCGGGTTCGAGGTGGCGTTGCGCAGACGTGCGGCAGTGGCCAGGGCCAGGCCCGCGCCGAAGTAGTCAGCGTCCTGGGCCACCGCGGCGTCGTTCACGCCGTCCTTGTAGGCAAAGCCCAGGTCGCCAGTCAGCGTCGCAGTCATGCCAGTGCCCACCACCACCTCGCTGTCCACGAAGCGGAAGCCCGCGGGCAGGTGGCCGATGTTGATGACGTCGTTCACAGCCGGGGCCGCATTCACGTCGCCGCCGACGACTTTTCCTGCTGCGTCGGTCTTGAGCAGGTAGCGCAACGCGGTGAAGTTGCCCCAGGGCGTGTTGCCCAGGTGCACCGCCGCGTCGGGGTACTTCTTGTTGATGGTTGCCATGGTTGGCCTCCGTTCAGGAATTGAGGGGAAGAAGGAGGCGGGGCCCGAGTAGGCCCCGCTGGCGCTTAAGCGCGTTCGCCCGGGATGAGCTTCACCACCGTGTCGACAGCCAGGGCGCCGATGTCGGTCCAGTGCTTCTGGCCGGTGCCTTGATCCACGGCGAAACGGATCTTCTGCAGGCCCTGGATCACACCGATCAGCAGCTCGCGCTTGTCCTTGTGGTCGAACTCTTCTTCGTTCCAGAAGAACGGCATGCCCGACAGGCCCGAAGCCGCGAAGGCTTGCATCAGCGTCTGGCCGCCCAGCAAAATCGCACGGTCCACGGCGTGCGTGGAGCCGAACGAAGCGGGCACCACGCACGTGCTTTCGTTCTCGGTCAGGTAGTTGTCGCAGTAGCGGATGGTGTTACCCGCGTAGAAGCGAATCGGCTTGGGCTGCTTGAGCAGCAAGATGCCGTTCCACAGTCCAGCCTCGCCCTTGAACAGAGGATGACCCTTCGCGTTCGCAGCGCGGTTCAGGGCTGCCACCTGGAACTTGCGGAAGTCGTCATCCTGGGCAAAGGCGTGGTACTGGGCTGGGGACAGCATCAGTGCACGCAGAGGTTCGTCTTCAGCTGCGGCATCGCCGGGCAGCTTCACAGCGGGGGGCGGCAGCGGCAGCGACTCGATGAGCGTGCGCACTGCATCCACCACCGACATGTTGAGCTCGTCGGTTGTCGCGAGATCCACTTCACCGGTATTCACGGAGAAGGCCTGGACACCGTTGGTGCCGTCCGCCATGTAGTGGCGGTTCTTCGTCGGAGCCTTGACCTGGTTCACCAGCAGCTCGGCGAAGTCGGGATCGTCCTCCGTGGGCAGACGCCATTCGATGTTGTCGTGGAAGCCGCGAGCGCCGCCGATGTGGGTCAGGATGGACTGATCCAGATAGGCATTCGCGTGCGACTGGGCAACGGGCCGTGCCAGCTTGGTGAAATCCACTTGCGAACGGATGTTCGACATGGTGTCGCCCAGCTTCACGGGGATACGAGCCTGATTGACGCGGGTGCGGCCCTTCTCGTATGCCAGGCCCTTGCCCTTGCCTTCGGCCATGCGCGAGCCCATGATGGGGCGCATCTTGGTGGGCTGCACGAACTGGAATTCCACCTCGTCGCCAGTGCCGCGGCCCAGGTCCATGCACTTGACGATGGGGTAATCAGAGCTCGACTGCTTGCGGATCATCTCCGCGACCTTGCCCTCACCCTTGGGCAGGGGGCCAGACAGCTGGCCCATGCGCGACAGGCGGTTCTCCGCCAGCGCAAACATGCCCGCAGCCTGGACAAAGGCGGCCTTGTCGGAACCGGCCGGTACGTGGCTGTTCATGGTCATACTCCTTCGATGGGATGGGGGCGACTCATCACGAGCGGCCCACAGGTTCTTAAACTGCGTTCAAAAGACGCTCGATCTGCTCGGGCGTCATGTCCTGCATGCGCTCGATGAGCGCATTGGGGTTGGTGCCGGCCGAAGCCATCACCTGTTGCGCCACGTCCTGGTGCTGATCGCCCCCTGCCTCCGACAGGGAATGGGGAACGCGGCGCTGCACCTCCGGTGCCTGCTTGCCTTCGTCCTTCGCACTTGGGGCGGCGGCCTTGACGGTCGCTGCCTTGAACGTGTCAAAAATTTCAATTACTTCTGCTGCAGTCCCGCCCGTGTCCGGGTGGAACGCCGCTTCCACGGCCCCACGCGCATAGCCCGGGAGCCCCTTCTTCCAGGCGTCGAACTCGCTCGACTGGACGATGTCGTTGGCATCGGGATGCTTCTCGAAGATCGAGGAGTAGTGCCCGTCTTTCGCCTCCTTGGCATCACGCTCCTGCAGCGGCTTCAACGCCTTGGCGCTTTCCGCCTGCATCTCGGCGCGCAGTTCTGTGCGCAGCTCCTCACGCGTCCGCTGGTTCAGCGCCACGATCCCCTTGGCGATGTCCTCTTCCGAGAACGTGCCAAAAAGGCTCATGTCCACGCCTTGAGCGATCGCGCTCTTCGCTGCATCCAGGTTCTGGTCCGCCTTGGTCTGTGCCTGCCCTGCATCCGCACGGGCCTGTGCACCGTCCTCGGCCTTGCCCAGGTTCGCCTGCTGCTTCGCGGTCAGATCCGCGAGCTGTGCACGCAGTGACTCGTTCTCGCCTTCCAGCGTCTTGGCACGCTCACGTGCAGTCTCCAAACGCTCATACGGTATGGTGTAGTTGCCGGACTTGCTGGCAATCGGTGCGCCCTTGGGCTCTTCGCCCGTGGCCTGCTCCGCGCCGGTCTTGCCCTGCTCCTGCTCGCCCTTGTCGCCCTGCCCTGCAGCATCCGCCGCAGTGCCAGCGCCACCAGCCGCGCCATCGTTGTTGCTTTGATTGCCTTCGTCACCCTGACCAGCGTCATCGCCATCCAGCGATTCACCGTTGAGGGCCTTTTCGAGAAGTTCGGCGGAGGAAAGTCCTGCCATGTTGCGTGCTCCATCCCAGCTATCCGGCTGGGCCTGACTGGGCATGCGGGTTGAGAGGTTGGCCAGGGCCGAAGCCCCAGCCTTCCAGCTCTCCTGCTGCGGGAAGTGCGTCCTCATCACGAGGTTGCTAGTCGCCTTCGGCTTTCGCTTCTGGCTTGGAGGTAAGTGTCGCGGCGATGTGCGAAACCCCTACGCCCTATACCGGGCAGCCACAAAAAAGCCGCCTCGTTGGGCGGCTGTGCGATGCAAGATGAGGCGCTAGATCCAAACTGGCGGCGAAACAGCGCTGGTATCCAACAGGGCCATCCAAGAACGCGCGATCGGTGGCATAGGTTGCGTCGCTCCTCCATACCATCGGTCCACTTCGCAACCAATCAAGGCATGGTGCCCCAACTGCTTCGCGCTTCCCGAGATTCGATCAATCCATTCGCGGGTTATGTACTGCATCGTGACTTTCATCAAGGCATCCTGCGGCACACTTTTGTATCCCGCACTATGCAGCTTGGCGCCCACCAATGTAGCTTTCGCAGAAAGCAACGATTGGGGCGCTTGAGTAGAGTTGTAGTGCAAACGCATTACATCTCCCGTTTTCCAAGCGTCCTCCCAGAGCTGCTGACTGGACAGATGAACGCAAAAACCATACTCCGGATCGGAGCGAAGTTTCTTGCGCAAATTCTCACTTTCCGCTCCTCCTGCTGCAGGCACAAGCACGTTCGCGGTCGACATCAACATCGCAGTGCAGAGATTTTTTCCAGCACCCCCGGCATACCCCCGATCCTGGGTGAAAAACACAGCTGGGCTCGGAGGAGTAATTTCGTCCTTCGGCGGAGCGGGGATCTGCCACGCAGAGAAATTTGGTGAGTCTGTACCGTGAAACCAAGGCGTTTCCAACGAGTAGGAATGCGCCAGTTGCGTAGCCATATATTCTCCAAAAACAAAATCAAATGCTACATCGACAGATATCGCGCAAGACTATCAATTAATGTAGGTTGTCGACGATGGAAGTGGTCTCGATTCCATGTAGGCCCTGCCCAGCCTCTTGCGGCACTGGCGGGAATGCCGGGCTAGTGTTCGCGCGCACCGTCGGCGCTGCATCCGCTTCGGTCTCGGCTTCCACCTCGGGCACTGCCGCCGCGCCGCCGCCACCCTGGATGTACGGGCTCTTGATGTTCATGGCAGCGGTCTGCCCCTCGGGCGGCACAGGGAAGTCCGGATCTACGCCACCTGGCGCTGGCTTGTAGCCCGCACCCTTCATCACCTCATCCGCGATGGGGGCGATCATCGGCATCTGCGCCACCTGCGCGCCGGCCTGCATGGCGCTGAACGCCGCCTGCACACCGGTCTGCACCGCCTGGGCCACCATTTGCTGGATGCGGGCTTCGCTTTCGCGCTCCTTCATCGCCACCTCGCGTTCCTTGAGCTCGTGCATCAGCTCTTGCTTCACCTGCTCGCGAATCGCTTCGGGGTTGGCCTGGCCCTTCGCCTCGCGAATGGCCTGCACCACCTCCTTCTTGCGGGGCAGGTCCATCAGGTCGATCATGAATGGCATCACCACCTGCTGAATCTCGGGCGGCGCCGCTTTGACGGACTCGGACAAGGAATTGAGTTGCTGTGTGCGGAAGCTGCTGGAGCTGGGGACGTCCTCCATTGCTACCTTCAGGCGCGTGCGCTGCACGTCGTTCGACAGTAGGACGATGCCAGTGTGGGGGTCGACCTCTGGGCGGTTGAGCACCACGGTGCGCGGCTCGTTGATCACGTCCCCCTCGATCACGATGGTGGTTTCTTCCTTGCCGGTGTCCTCGATGATCATAGCCAGCAGCAGCTCGCCCACCAGGGTGCGCGCATCCTTGAACGCGTCCATCAGATCAGCCAGCGACACCTGCGACTGCTCCACCTGGGTCTGCTCCTGCACGCCGCTGGTGGCCGTGCCCTCCTGGCCCTGAAAGGATGCGGTGATGCCAGATACGCGGGCCGCCGATGCGCGCGAGTCGTTCATCAGCTGGAACTGCTGGGCATTGAGCTGGAAGTCGCGGTTGCGCTCGAAGCGCGCACCTGGTTCGTTCGCCTTCTCGGGATCCAGCACGAAGTCGGCATCGACGCGCGAGGACATCTGGCGGAACTGCTGGTCCGTCATGGCCAGGATGCCCTTGGTGCGGATCGTCTCCACCACCGACATGCCCCAGCGCAGCTTGGAAATCGTGCTGTTCAGGTTGTCCTGCGGGAAGAGCATGTCGCGCACCAGGCCGTATGGGATACCGGTCAGGTCCTCGCCCCAGGCTTGGATGCGCACGTAGGGGAAGTGAGCGTGAGGATATTGGCTTGGACCGTCGAACAAGCAGTGTGGGCCCATCCAGAATGCCCGGCGGATCACTGGCAGCAGCTCCTCCACCAGGCGGCCGCGGCCCAGCGCCAGGGCCGCGCGGTGCAGTTCATTCGCCTCGTTGTACTTCACGGCGCGGCCGTCCTTCATCTTGAGCATGACAGTGGTCACCCAACGGCGGTACCAGAGCTCGGTGATGCACACCGTCTTGTTGTCTTCGTTGTAGTAGGCGTCCTCTTGCACCGTCCAAGCGCGCTCGGCATCCAGTGCGGACTTTAGGCCCGTGGACTGGCCGCCCTCGAACTCCTGCACTGCGAACTCGGACATCCAGCGGTCCGGGCCGCCAGCAAGGATCAGCTTCGAATGGGCGGGAAACATGCGCGCCGCCCGGGTGCGACTGATCCAACGCCGGCGGTACAGCCAGCGCGCATCCGACAGGTCGGGCTCGATGGCCTTCATGTCCCACCAGATCTCGTTGCGGTGCACATACCGGCACTTGTAGGGGAACTCCAGGGAGTTCGAGGCACGCGATACCTCCACCCAGCCGATGCCCACGGCAGCCGCGGGCTTGAATGCCGCCGACAGCGCGCGGTCGGCCTTGGAATGGCGCTCCGCCTGGTTGAGCTTGAAGTTCAACGCATCGCCCACGTCCTGGCCACCGGCATCGCCGTCTGGAGTCACACGCCAGTCCGTGCGAGTCTTGGCCTCGAAGCCGCACACCGCCCGGATGGCCGGGCCGATGATGTTCTCCTTGGCGGGCGGGATGCCCATGGACGCCATCTTGCGCAGCAGCTCGGTACTGAGCTGGTTGCCGTCCGCATAGTCCGCCTCGTGGTCGGCCTGGGCGCGCCATGGTGGCTGAGACAGGGCCTCGCGCACGATGCCGGCGTATTCATCCTGGGTGATCGGCTCGTCGCGGCCGTCCTGCAGCTCGTCGGTGGCGCGGGTTGGGTAGGTGTTCAGCATGGTCGTTTCCTCAGGTCCGCCAGTCGGGATCTGGCGGCATTTCAAAATCGTCTTGGGTGCCGTAGGAGTCGTCGTTGGGCACGTACAGGCCCGATTCCTTGGCCTGTGCCCACTGGCGCAGCGAGTCGGCCGCCTCAGTGCAGCCGTTGCTCTTGTCGGGCTCGTCCAGGAACTTGGCCAAGGCCTGGCTGTATTTCTTGCGGTAGCCCCGCAGGCGCTCTATGCCGAAGGCGCAGGCCTCTTTGTCGAACCAGGCCCCGCGCATGTGCTTGCGCAAGGTGTTCACGCCCGTCATGAGTTGGGTCACGCGGGGCACGATCACGAACTTCTGGCCCGGCATCAGTTTCTGGAGCAGCTGCTTCGTGGAACGGTTGGTGTCGCCCAGGCGCTTGTGATCGGCGTCGTGCGGCAGGTAGTGTTTGCCGAACACGTAGCCCAGCTCCTGCAGGTGGCGCACGTAGTGCTTCAGGTCTTCGTCGTGCTCTTCGTAGTAGTTGACGAAGCGGTCCTCGCCGCGCAGCTGCTGGGCGAACCAGATGGCACACCCGTCGCTATTGCCGATGTCCCAGAACGTGTACACCGGTAGGTCCAGCAAGGGCACAGCGGTGATGCCGCCGCGCTTAGTCAGCTCGGTGATGGCTTTGGTGAGGTAGTGGCCCTCGGTCGACTGCTGGAAGGCCTCGCGAGGCGTGGACGGGTATTCCTGCCACATGCGCTCCTCACGCCCGGCGAAGTCGGCCGCCTGTGTGGCTGCGTACCAAGCCCGCTGCTCCATGTCGAGCTTGGTGTCCATCGACACCTCGATCTCATCGAAGTACTCGTGGAGCTTGTCCGGAATGACCACCGCTGCCGCATCCATGCGGTAGTTCGGCTCCTGCCACCAGGCGTAGAAGTGGAACCGGTAGTCGCGGGGCGTGAGCTTCTGGTGCGAATGGTGCAGCGCCTCGGCCGCCGTGCACATGTCGTAGAACTCGCCGTTGGCGCCTTCGGCCGTGGACTCGATCACCAGGATGCCGGTTGTGGGCACCGCAGGGATGGAGCCGGTCATCACCTCCTTGGCCTTCTCCGGGTACTTGGCGCAGATCTTCCCGAACTCGCTGATGTGCAGGCGGTGGATGGTCCCCGACCGCATTGAGGTGGCCACGCGGATGCTGGAGTTGTTGTGCGCGAACCGCAGCTCGGTCTTGCTGTCGGTGGCCAGTGGGAAGCGGTCGCGGATCTCCTCGGGCAGGTTCGCATAGGCGAACTTCACCTTGTCCCGGAAGATCACCTCGGCCGCCTCGCGGTCCTGCGCGATGATCCCGCAGCGCTGGTCGGCGTTGAACAGCGCGTGGTCCAGCCAGAGGATGGCGATCAGGGTGGTGAAGCCCAGCTGCCGGGCCTTGAGGATCAGGTTGCGGTGCCAAAGCCGCTTGATGAAGCGGCGCTGCGCGCGGTTGGGCTTGAATGGCAGGCTGAAGGTGTCGCCTTCTTTCCCGTCCTTGTCGTCGCCCTTGACCATGATCTTGTAGAGGCAGCCTGAAAACAGGCGCCATTCCGGATCCGCAAGGCAACGCTCCAGCTCCTCCTCATTGGTGGGGAGCTGGTTCAGGGGGACACTGACGCGCTGGGCCACGGTCAGTCCTCGTCCTCTTCATCGTCAGGCGGGTCTTGCCGCACGGGCAGGCCGGATGCAGGCGCCTGGCGCTCGGGGTCTTCCTGCACGGGGGAGAAGCCATTGCCGTTGCCACCGGCGATGCGCTGCAGCAGCGCAGCCAGCGGGTCGGCCTTCTGCTGGTTGTCCTTCTCGTACAGGCCCAGGTGCTTGAAGACCTTTTCGAGGGCGGCGCTTTTGTCCTGCAGCTTCACCTCGATGCCGAACTGGGTCTGTTTCGCACCGGCATACAGCGCCACGGCCTTCTCGCTCAGGTTGCGGGTGTCCTTGAGCACCACGCGCGCCTGACCATCGCCGCCGCAGGCCGGGCACTGAGGGTTGGGCAGCAGCAGCGGGTTGAAGCCAATGCCGCCCTGCTCGTCGAACTCGGCGGGGTTCTTGCCCTTGTCGATCCAGGCCTCGCGGTCCCGGTTCATCTCGCCCAGACTCCGCTGGTACTTGTGGCCTTCGCCGTAGCAGCAGCGGCAGCAGCCGGTTTTCAGGTCCACCAGCTCGCGCACGTCGGCAGTGGCGATGTTCCAGGCCTCCCGCAGTGCGCCGTCCGCGGTGATGTTGGTGCGCTCCTGCTGCTTCTTGCGGGCTTCCAGCAGCGCGAACTGAATCTCAGGTTTTTTCAGGTTCTCGTGCCCGATAGAGCCTGCGGTGTCTCGGCTGTACCCGGCGCGGATGGCGGCCTGGGTGGCGTTGAGGTCCACCATGTACTCCTCGATGAAGCGCTGTTGCTTCTCGGTGAGCGGGTGGATCTGGGTTTCCAGGGACGTTGCGACCTCAGGTGGCGCTGGAACTGGCTTGGCAACCCGGGCGCGCGGCGCAGACTTCTTGGCTGGTGCTGCGGTCTTGCGCGCAGGCGCGGCTTTGCCTGCGGCCTTCTTAGGGGCTGCAGGCTTTGAGGTCGTCTTCTTGGGGGGCGCGGGCTTCTTGCCCGCCGGGGGTTTGGCCATGCCCGGGAGTCTTCCGGGGCATGGGGGAATGGCCTAACCCTATACAGGGCGCTGGTTCAATGCCACGACTCGAGGAGCCACAAGCCACTGTTGCAGTGGGCAAAGCTGAAGCATTTGAAAACAGTGTTGACCTCTTCAAAGCCAATCAATGAGGGGATCACCTGCCGATGACCTCCTACTAGCGTGGGAGCACCGCGCTCTGTTGCGCGCTTTCATGAGGCAAAGGCGACATAGCCACTTGGTGGAGCCATCAAGCGTCACAACCGCGCATATATTCAATTGCGCGATGCTATGCTTGTCCACCAACAAAAAATTTCATTTCAACTTAATAGCCAGATTCGCCAAGAAATCCAGCACTTCTTTATCTTCTATTTCCGAGAATAAATCTTTGCAATCTTTTATTTGCATAGGGCTATACATATGACGCTCAAGTGTATCAATTAGATCCTTCCCATGCACCTTTCTTTCTAGAACAGTGGCTTCCAGCTGCTCCGTAAATGCTACCAAGCGGGCGCGTCCAACCTTATTAATGGGGTCAGCGATTGCGTCGAAAAGTGCGAGAATATAGGCATTATATTTTTTATAATTATCACCCGCATAAATATTATCTGGATCTTGAAGTGCAAATCCGTGACCAACAACCTCTCCATAAGCAGTAGAACTGTCAAAATCGCCCTTCACGTGCGCGTAACTGTCTCCGAGTGCATGAACAAGAAAACCTGTTTCCCAGTCCGGCCGCGCTTGGTGGTATGACTCATGTATTAATCCCTGAAGAGCTGCTCGTCGCTTAACTACTGCAGCATGATTTCCACCATGGAGTGAGTGGAGAGCGTTGACAATGTGCGACCGCTTTTTCCAATCAAAAACACCAAATATGGAAACCGGTATCGCGTTGTACTTCGCTATTTCATCTGGCGCTTGGGAAAAACACCCGATTCGGTCCGCGCGAGCAGCGCGAACATCCGCAGCCTCCAAAACAAAATTAGTAGTGTAAAAATGCCCATCTATTTTAAACCTCTTGATATCAATGGCTAAGACAACTTGACCTATTGATATCAGCCTTTCAACGATTTCATCAGAAAGCGTATTTCCCGGATTTGGCGAAGTGAAAGTTGATTTAGTGTGCGCACAGCCTTGAAGAAGGATTGCAAATAAACAAACAACCGCAATTTTCCAACTGGCAATTTTCATATGAGTTTAATTTGAAGTAATGCCAACGGGGCCCGAGTGTTGTATGGTGAATCCTTGCACTTAGCAAGAAAAACTTAACCGGCGCTCTGATGCATTGTTGCCCCACCGCTGCGCCCGATGCTTCCGAGCCAGGGCTCAGATGGCCTCGCTGTCCATCTCCGTTCGCTTACACGTTCAACATGCCCTGACGGTCATCACTCTTGATGATGGCCTTCAGAGCTTTAATTTCACGGCCCTGCTTCTCCACTTGCGCGGCTAGCTCGGTCGCCAAGAACAGGTGCGCGCGAGTGCTTTCAATCACGCGTGCGTCCTCGGCAAAGCCACCCAAGGCACGGGCCGCGCGCCGGGCCTCGGTCGGTGTCAGGCGCAGCATAGAGTCCCCAAGCTCCATCTTCACCCACCCATCCGAAAGCATGGTGCAGCTCAACTCGCGCGGCTCAGGGAAGTTCTCGACCAGTTCATAAATCCCGCGCAGCAGGCGCTTGAGCTTCCCGTCGTCCACAAGGGCGCGCAAGCGATCGTCGACGATGGTCAGCTTCAGACCGGTCAACTCGGCCACCGTGTCGCGCGTGGCGATCTGGTCCAGCTCGCGCAGGTCGCGCACGGCGTCGAACACCCTCTGGGTGCTGGTGATGTTCTTGCCCGGCTCCGCTACGGTGTCTGGCTGCTGCAGGGTGGTTTCAGTCATGAGGCCTCGTTGTGGGGAGCTGCGGGATTCGTGCGGGCCAGAGGCCCATGGTGTTCAGGAGCTGGCGCGTCTGCGCGGCCATGGCGCGGCCCAGCTCGATGTGCGCGGCCCGGCCGCCCGGCACCAGGCGGTACTGGTCGAACGCGACGTGGCAGCCCTCGATACCAGGTCGGGTGCAGCACAGGGGCATGGCGCGGCGGTCGTCCAGCTTCTGGCCCTTGCCCTTGCCGTCGTTCTCGTGGGCATGTTGGCTGTAGCCCGCGATGCCGCAGTGCGCGCACGGGAGGCTGGCCACAACGCGGCGGTACTTCTCGCTGCGCAGGGGCGCGGCGTCCTTTGGCGCCGGTGCGGCCGCCAGCGGGCGCGCGGTCATGGTGGCAGCGCGCGGCACTACGTTTTTCATAGCTGCTTGCGCCCGTTCCACAACGCGCTGCGCGCGATCAGCGGTGCACGCACGGCTGCTGGGCGCGCCGCGCTTCATGGCCGTGCGCTTCATCGGCGTGCGCCGGGTCAGCACGACACCCCCTGCCCGGCCCCGACGTGCAACTCCGCCTCTGCCAGCGCCACCACCTCGGGCGAGATCTGCCGGCGGTAGCGCACCGCAGCCGTGAGCAGGTAGCGGCGCTGGGCGGGCGACAGGCTGTAGGGCTGCTCCTGGGTTGCGCACGCGGCCATGTCCTTGGCGAAGCGCTTTGTGGCAACGCCGAGCGGGAATGTGCACGCGCCCAGGGCGCGGGCGATGGTCTTCTCGTTGTCTGTCATCGCGTGGCTCCTTCCAGCCGGCGGTTGTTCGCGTTCTCGCTGCGCCACACCTCGACGCGCAGGCGCGCGGCCTCGAGGCGCCAGCGCAGCGCCTCCTCCTGCTCCACGGCTGCCTTGATACCCAGCAGCACCTCCAAGTACTCGGGATGGCTGTATGCGTACTGCTCGCGCGCAGCGATCGCCTTCTCGCTGCAGGCGTTCATGAGCAGCGCCTTCTTGCTCTTGCGGAAGTGCTCAAGGTGCGCGCGGTTGGCCTTGGCCTGGGCGTACTCCTTGGACTTCTCGACCATGTAGTCGACGGCGCGGTTCGGGTCAATCAGCTCAGACATGGGTCACCCCCTGAGAGCGGCGGAACGGCCACGCCACCATGGCGGCGTCACGCTCGTGCTGGTTGCTGCGTGCTGTCCAGCCGGTGTAGATGGCGAAGTTCTCGGCGCCACGCTTCGGCCCCTTGGCCGCCGGGCTGATGCCATGGGCCGGGATGCCCAGCTCTGCGCACACCTCGGTGATGAGGCGGCACCAGGCGTCCACCTGGCCCAGGCTGCGCGCGGTGGCCAGCGCCGCGCCGCGGGCGGCCTTGGCCTGCGCAGTCCATGCGTGCGACTGCAGGCGCGAGTCCTCGAACACCACCCGGCCCGGCATCGCCTCGCGAATGGTGCGTTCGATCTGCAGTGGCCCGACGGTGTCCAGGCGGACCAGCTCGCCGTCTGCGAAGTGCGCCACGCCGGTGCTGGCGCCAGGGTCCATACCAAGAATCAATGTCATGGTCGGCCCCTTGCAGTCAGGCCGGAAAAGAGGCCTCCGGATGCGCGCACGGCGATGGACTCGCCCCGGCGGTACTTGCTCAGCGTGGCCGTGCTGACGCCCAGCTCCTCAGCCAGCGCAATGCCGGTCTTCTCGCTGGTTTGCACATAGACGATCTGCTCGGGAGTGAGCACCGCCCGCTGGCGACCGATCGCTCGGTTGGCCAGGATGCGGTTGGTCTGCCCCTTGAACTTGCCGGTGCGCTGCAGCCAGGCGCCGTAGTCGACCTCGCTGGTGCACTTCACGTGCGCAGGGTTGCAGCAGGCGCGCTCGTCACACGTGCCGTACACACGGTAGCCTTCGGGCACGGCCTTCTGGTGAACGCAATGCCACACCGCACGCATGCCGCACTGGGTGCGCATATCACCATCGGCCCGGGTGTAGTCCGGCGCGAAGATGTTCGGGCGGCCGTCGGGACGCAATGCCCCACGCCACAGCCAGTGAGCGTCCTCGGTGATCACGCACCGGTCCTTGATCTCCTCGAGCGTTCTCATACGGCACCGCCCTTCTCGCGCGGGAAGCGCAGCTTGCCCACCACGTTGCGCTCCAGATGGCCCAGGCGCACCAAGGTGCGGATGTGCCAGTCCGCGCTGGAGATCGCGAGGCTGAAGCGCTCTGCGACACAGTGCACCGGCGGGAGCTGGTCGTTCTGGCCCAGGAACGTGCGCATGTACTCCAGCACCTGCAGCTGCAGGTCGGAGGCGACAGGCGCCTTCTGGCGCCGGGGCGCAGCGGGCGCGGGCTGGCTGGCATGGCGCAGTCGCGCCGCGATATCGTTGGCTTCGTGCATGTAGCTCACCGGGCACCACCTTTCACTTGCGCGGCCAGTCGCTGGTCGACCTGCTCCTGGGCCTGGCGCTTGCGCTCCGCAAAGTCTTGACGCTGCGTTTCGGCGTGGCGCGAGCGCGCTTCCGATGCCACCTGTGTGCGCGAAGCCAAGTCGGCCCGCAGTTCGGCCAGTCGCCCGCGCAATGCGGGGCTTGCACCTCGTGTGGGCTCGGCGCGGCCCGCCAGCAGGGCAACTGGGTTGATGGCCGGCTGGGCTGCAGTCTCAGGAGGCGGCAGAGCCTGGCGGAAAGTAGCCGCGAGTGCCGGCGAGAGCGTGCCGCGTTTCTCTGCCTGCTCGAGCGCTTGGTGACGACCCTCCGTGTCCCAGCCCATCGACACCCGGATGTTCACGGGCAGCCGCTGCTCGCGCGCCGTGCGCATCAGGCGCTCGTAGGCGGCCAGGAATGCCATCCGCGCGCCCACCATGTCGCAGGCGGCGGCCAGCGGCTGAGCCACGGCCCAAGCCTCTTCCATCTCGGCCGTCCACACCACCGTCGCGCGCTCGTCCAGCGCCTGCGAGGCCAGAGCCCACGCCTCATTGCCAGCGGGGCGGCCCAGCACTTCGTCAATGCGGTCCAGGATCACCTTTGGCGTGAGCCGGCCGGAATGCTCGCTGCGCACACGGTGCATGGCGGCGGCGAGCGTCGCGCGGTCGAAGCTCGAAAGGTCTTCGGCCAGCAGCGCAGCGGCGCCGGGCTTGATCTCCTGGCCCAGCAGTTCCGCCGTGGCCACGATCTGGCGGACCAACCACTGCAGGTCTTCGTCGTTCATCGGCATATCGATCAATCTCCCTTGCCCGCGCGGCGGGCGCGCAGGATGTCCATCGCCTCGTCTGCAGCGCTGGCGTTCGTCTGGGTCTGGTCCACCTGGTGCGCCTTCGTGGTGGTCATCGCGGAGCCGGTGGCCCACTGCGTGCGATAGCCCTCAGCACCGGTGAGCAGCAGCCCCACGCCGTGGCAGTTGCGCACCACGTACGAGTCGTGGACGAATTCCACAAACCAGCCCGCGACGCCCGGAGCCTCGTCGTAGCCGATGCGCTGCACGAACTGCTTGACCTTCGTGTTCACCTGGGCGTTGCGCACCGGCTTGGCGCGGTACCGGGTCTCGTAGGCAGCGGAGTAGGCGGCCCAGGTCGCCCGGCAGGCGGCCTGCAGTTCGGTCTCTTCGCGGTCAGCAGCACCACCCTCCCCCGCGGCGGCCGGCAGCGCCGGGCGCAATGGTTCATTGACGGTTCTATGACGGTTCAACTGATGATTTGGGTGCGCCATTTGCACCTCTGGAGGTGCGCCATCTGCACCCCCTGGTGCGCCTTCTGCGGGGGGTGGTGCGCCATCTGCACCCGGTGCGCCGTCTGCGGGGGGTGCGCCATCTGCACCCCTACCTTTCGTCGCACGTGAGCGCGCGGCTGGGGCCTTCGACGGGTCATAGCGCGACGGCGTGATCTTGTAGCTGGTGCTCGTGTTGGCGCGGTATTCGCGGTAGACGATGCCGACGGCCTGGAGCCAGGCCAATGCATCCTGCACGGCGCGCTCGGACAGGCAGGTGCGCAGCGCGATCGACTTCACTGCCGGCCAGCACACGCCATCGTCGCTCGCCTGGTCGGCCAGCGAGATCAGCACCGCCTTCTGCGACGCACTCATGCCCTGCAGGGGCCAGCATGCGGCCATGATCATGGTGCTCATTCCGTGCGGGCTCCCCCGCCATTGGCGCCATCGAATTCGGGGCCCCCAAAAGGCCCTATGAGCTTCGCCAAGGCCTGGGTACGCTGCGCCTCATGACTCAACTTTTCCAACACCATCTGGTCGTAGCTGCGGCCGTGCACCAGGGCGTAGACGCAGTTGCGCAGCTGGTTCGATGCGTCCGTGCTCTGCATGGAACACTGCTGCAGGAACAGGGTGTGGGTGTGCTCGTCCACCTTCGTCTTGAGAGGATGCTCGAGCTTGCCCAAAGGGCCTGCGATGCCGCGGCTGAAGCGCGGGCCGTCGTTGCCCTCCTCTGCGTCCAAGAAGTTCTCGACGTGGGCAAGGACTCTGACCGCCGATTCGGGCGGGAGGTGGAGGAGCAGTGCAAGCACTTGGTCACCCACGACGCGCTCCTTCTTGGTGAGGGGCGTGGTCATCTATGCTGCCTCCTTGCGCGCATAGGCCTCGACCAGTTCCGGCCAGATGAGGTGCCAGTCATCGGGACGCAGGTCGCGACGCGTGACACTGCCGTCAGTAGCACGTTCAATCGCGACGCAGTGAGTCGGGCCTGGTCGCCGCTTGGCATAGCCGTGTTGCCACTGCCGTATTTGGGCGTCGCTTGGGATGCCTGCGCGAATGCGAAGCTCACCGACAGTGAGCGCACCTGGGCTCGCTAAGTATTCGGACAATTTCATGCGACCCGAATCTATAGCATTTGCTACCGACAATCAAGTAGCCAATGCTCTTGTAGCGTCTGCTACTGTCAATGGTATGGATGAACAAGCAATTCAGGCATGGCGGCTGCAGCGGTTGTCAGCGATGGTGGAGCGGGAAGGCGGAAAGGCTCCCGCAGGCCGCAAGCTGGGCTATCGCGATGGCGCGTTTGTCGGTCAGATGCTCCGAGGGGAGCGGCCCGTCACCGAAAAAACTGTGCTCGCTGCTCACGCGCTCTCGGGGTATGCAGGCTGGTTTGACCATCCGCAGTCCGGCGCTCGCAGCCCGGTCGCGGTGGTAAACCTCGCACCCGCGCCAGGTCCTGGCGAGTCCGCAGTACACGTACCTCTACTCGCCAACGCGGGGAGCATGGGGCCGGGGACGGACATCCAGCATGACGACGTACTCGTGGGACACATCGCCTTATCGGAACAGTGGGTGGCCAGACGTCTGCGCCCTACGAGCATATTGGCCCTACGGTTCATTCACGCTTACGGTGACAGCATGAGCCCTACCTTCGAGGACGGTGACGTTCTGCTCGTGGACACGGGCATTCGAGATCCCAAGGACATCGACGGCGTCTATGTGATGGCCGCCAACGACCGCGTGTACATCAAGCGGGTGCGCCAACGCCTGGACGGCATCATTGAAATCAGCAGCGACAACGTTACAGTGAAGACCGTTGACGTGCTCAAAGGCGACCACCGGATCGATATTCTGGGACGCGTCGTTTGGTGCTGGAACGGGCGGAAGCTCTGAGCGCCGCCCTGCTCTGCCTGGTCATGATCATCACTGACAGCGGCGTTTGAGGGCCCGAGTGAGCAGTAGACTCGGCGGCCAATGACACAGCGCAAACCCAAAGTAAAAGAAAGCAGAATCGTTCGCAAGACCAGCAAGGCTCGGCGGTTTCTGCTATCAATTTTCACAGCGACAGTCGTCGGCTTGCAAGCCACCAGTTGCGGCTTCACGCCCGGTGCCGGACATGCCGCGGCTCGCACACCCTCCTCTGCTCCCACCAGCTTTGCGGCATGCCCGCAGCACTTTGCCGGCGGCCGGCCACCTATCACTCCCAAGGCCCCCAAGCTGCGCGAACTGTGCTTTGACGGCTTTGCCGTCCTGCACAGCGGCAACACGAAAACCCCGGTCTACGTGGCCCAGCGCCTCAATCGCCAGATCTTGCAGGACGGCCAAGGGATCAAGCGGACGGACCGTTTCTATGCTGATGCCAGGCTGCCTGCCTCTGAACGCGCCGAGTTGGAGGACTACAAGAGCTCAGGCTGGTCGCGAGGCCACATGGCGCCAGCTGGCGACATGGGCACGCCCGAAGCCAAGGCCCAATCGTTCAGCCTTGCCAACATGGTCCCGCAGGACGCGAAACAAAACGGCGGGCCTTGGTCCAAGATTGAAGAGGACACCAGGAAGTACGTAATGCGCGCCCGCGGCGACGTCTACGTGATTACCGGGCCAGTGTTTGAGCCTGGCGCCCAGACCATTGGCTCGGGCAGGGTGGTCGTGCCGTCGCATGTGTTCAAGCTGGTCTATGACCCGAGCACTGGTAAGAGCTGGGCGCATTGGCAGGAGAACTCGCCACATGCAACGGTAGGGCGCCCCATCAGCTACCAGGAGGTGGTGGCGCGAACCCGGATGGAGTTGCTGCCGGAGCCCGCACTCCGAGACTGAACACCTGTGCGGCGGGAGTAGCGTGACCCCGCATGAAGTTTGCCCCGTTACCCCCGCACCGACCCGTGCAGGCTCATCAACCTCTGAGCGATGCCATCCGGGTCAATCCGCATGTGGCTCATGGGCACGGTGCCCGCGCAGACGTGTTCATACCAGACGTGATATCCGGAAAGGTCCGGCATGGGCTGGCCGGCACACTGACGGATGGCGGCCGCGATGCCAGTGGCGCCGAACTCGCCTAGTTCCTCCCTGCCGTCCAATACCTGGGCCCGGTAATTTCCGGGTTCTATCTTGTCGATGCGGAGTGTCAGGATCATGGTCGCTTGCTGGCGGGAGGGTGCGACATTGTGCCGGCCCTTGCACAGTACTCGGGCAGCTGCCGCACGTTTCCTGAGTTCAACAACGCCTGCCGGGTGACCGATACAAGCCGCCCTCAGGCGGTTTTTGTTGCCTCTACCTGCCTTTGCCCTAAAACAGTAGCAATTGCTATTGACAATAACGGTAGCAATTGCTACATTCACCCATCGCACCAACAAACGCAACACGAACCGGCTCAGACGCACACAGGGCCACACCGACCGGAGACGCGAGGGGTTCTAGGCCTGAGGGCTGCAGCGAGTTGGAGGCGATGGGCTCAAAGCGGATCGGCGCGGGGCCTCATGGCTCCTTCACAACGTAGCTGCCGATGTTGCTTGCCCCACCTGCGGGGTATTCGTCCGGCGAAATAGCACCTTCGGGCACGGGCCGAAGCTATGCGCGGTGTCTCGACCGTGCCCAGTCCGCCAAAGCGCGGTACACGGCAAAAGGGGTGAGGGGTAGACGCCCGAGAACAGAAACGGTCACGCCGGTTGGAATGCCGGCATGCCCTTCGCAAGGGGGGCGAATCCTGATGACCTTGCAGAGGGCCATCAGGATTCGGAAGAAAAGACAGGGCGAGTACATGAGGTGCGTCAACACCCCTTGCACCCGCCTCCGCCGTGAGTGCACACGGCATTGGCCAAGACCCTGCCACCTGATCAGGCCAGGGCATTATGGACTGTGCCGCATATGCAAGAAGTGAGATGCGCCAGCTGCAACCGCAAGCTGGCAGAAGGACTTTTTCAACGTCTGAACATCAAGTGCCCGCGCTGCGGGACCCTGAACTCTCTGAGGGTCGAGAACCCCGCGACTCCGAGCGTAGAGAACGCCCAACCAGAGTGCCAGCGAGCACCTTCAACTCAACCCTGAAAGGTATTTGTATGGCAAAGAAAATTGTGGTGATTGGCGACAGCTTGAGTGCACAACAAAACATGCTGGACCAAGCTTGGCCCAACATGCTGCAGTCCACTATGTCCGCAAGCGGTGAAGACGTGAAGGTGGTGAACTTGAGCACCAACGGCTACACATTCGGCGCAGCCCTGAGTACCGCCACCTACGGCACCCAAACGCCTGCGCAGAAGTGCGTCGCCGAAGCGCCTGATTTGATCATTGTGGCGTTGGGCTACAACGACTCCTACACGTCGCTGTCCGCTGCGCAGAGCAACGTAACCGCGCTGCTGAGCTACCTCAAGACGAATCTGCCTACCGCGAAGATCATCTACGCGAGCCAGACTCCGTACGACAAGGTGCACGGCACCCCCGGCACATTGCTGAACCGCCAATCGATGCCGGCGTACTTCGACCGCGCGCGGGCGGACATCTTCAATGGCCTGTATTGCGCCGAGGTCCTGGGTGGCAGCGCACTATCCGGCTACAAGACCGCGATGGGCGTGTGGCAGAACCTGGATGCCTACATCAAGGCGCAACCACAGGTGGACGGTTCCTACGAGATGCCCCTGTGGCCGTGCGCACGACTCGGTCTGGTGGGCACTGATGGCCTGCATCTGACCAACGTGGGACACAAGTTGATGGGTGGCGCGGCACGTCATGCCATGTTTGCACTCCCAGCTGCCCGAGCGCTCTTCCCTCAGCTGGGTACCCAGGGCCCGACCAAGTGGAACGAGTGGCAACTGCTCTTCAATGCCCTGCTGCAAAGCAACGGCACCGAGTACGTTTCCCAGACGCTCGAGCCGGGCGATGTGCACTTCATGCACTACTACGGTCCCTGGAATGCACTGATGGTTGATACGTGGTATCTCCCAACGCATGCAACCCACAGCACCAGCACTCCGAACTTCATTCGGGATGGTTCGCAGGTATGGTCCGTAACTGGCGCAACGCCAAATGCCAGCGTGTACACGTCGTTCAATGGCGGACCCTGGTCCCTCCAGCCACGCAAGACTGACATCCGGGGCAACTTCCTGGATGCCGGCTCTTTCGACGACTTCCCGGACGGAAGCTACACCCTGCGCTATCGCGTGGCCAACGAAGTCTTCCCTGCTGTGGTCCTCAGCGTAAGTGGCCCTGCCCGTGCCAAGGCGGATGGGTCGAACGCCACAGGTGTGTGGCCAATTCAGATCGCTGGTCCCAATGCGATGCAACGCCAAGGGCTTTTCACGAAGCGCAACATGGCCAACGGGACCTACTTCGCCAGCGCAACGCGCGAGCCGCTGGCGATGCCTGACGCAACAGCCTTCGGACTGCTCACGGCCGCCGACATTTCCAAGGACGGCAAGACCTTCCCCGGCTGCCGCCTGAGCCCAACGGCCACGGCCGACTGCTGGGTGCGTGTCAACGCTCGCGGCAGCGTCGTTGCCGCCAGCGCTGGCAAGCTGGTCTGGTTGGGGCTGTACGTGGCGAATGCTGCAGGCACCGTCTTGAACGAGGCAGTCCTTGGCGGCAGCTACTCTTCGCCTCGGTCCTCGGAGCTCGTGAGCTTCAGCGGCGAGTCGGTGATCAAGCTGTCTCCTGGCCAGTACATCGCTCCGTGGGTCTTCGTGGTCGATGGCGGCACGTCGGTTTCGGACGGCGTGCCCGGCAACTTCTGGGAGTTCTCCGCGAACGTGATCTATTGATGCCGCAGCGTGTTGCATCCCGACCGGTGGCAACACTCAACAAGTTGCGTCGTGCATCGCGGATGTAACGTTCCAGCCCAGGGACCCGCTCCCTGGGCTTTTTCAACGCCGGCTTTAAGGTCGGCAAGTGCCCTCGCAAGAGGGCCATCACAGCACCCTACTGCTCAGGCCAAGGCCCGCGACCCCCTCGCGGGACATCTGGTAGCGGGGTGCTGTGATGGTGTCCGCATGACTGGATTGCGCCTGGCCCACGTGGCTGCGCGCGGTGACTGAAGCCTCGTGCACAGGCCCAGCCCGGAAAGCCTTGAAGGTAGCCCGGCCGCCATCGCCCTCCCCCTTCCCTCCACCTATGCCCACAAAACGCAAGCGCATCGTCCTGGACTACCCCTGGCCGTTCCCGCTCATGGGTACCGGCGGCCAGCTGCTGGAGGTGGTCATCAAGCAGCCAAAGAAGCCGCGGCCCAAGCCTCTACGCAAGGTGCCGCCACCCAGCAAGTGGGAGCAGCAGACGCTGCTCCCCTAACCGATTTCAAACCGCCGCCGGGGAGTCTCCTCCCTCCCTCTCACGCGTTTCCCCGGCACGCCCCGCAAGGGCAGCGGTTCTTTCTTCAACCACTGCCCGCCTTGCGGGCTTTTCTTTTGGAGCCCTCATGGACGTCACCATCCAACTGGATCTGCCAGCAATTATCGCGCAGGCATGCTCTGCTGAGCACATTCAGCCCCTCGTCGACAAAGCCATCAGCGATGCGTTGAAAAGCGCCATCAGCGAAGCCACCGGATATCGCAGCGCCTTCAGCGAAGCCCTGAAGAAACAGCTGGCCGAAGCCTTGCCGCACGGCCTGTTGGTTGATGATGTAGCGAAGTTTCAGCACGTGCTGAACCACGAGCTCCAGAACGCCGTGCACGGAGCCAACAGCGCAACCGTAAGCGCCGCGCTGGCGAAGGCTGTTGAGCAGGTCATGCCCAACGTACCCGCGGTCATCAAGATGTCGGACCTGCTGGAAGCGGCGCGCGATGGCTTTCACAAAAGCGAAGGCGAAGCGTTCTACGCCGTTCTCGAAGAGAGCGAATACGGCGGCGGGTACCTGTACCTTCACAGCGATACACAGCCGGGCGGCGGCTACGGTGTGGGCGGCGGAAAGTACGCAGCGCACTACCAGCTTGCATTCAACGAGGATGGCGCGGTGTACGCGCTCAAGCTCAGGGACAAGCATGTCACCCCGGCATCTCGCCCGGACGTGATCAGCCGCTTTGACGCCACGCTGATGGCCATGTACGTGGGCCGCACCCGCATCGATGTGGACATTGACGCTGGCGATGTGCGTAGCGCCGCCGGGCACTACGACTGATCCCCTTCCACCCTCCTCAGCCCGCCTCGAGCGGGCTTTTTTTCGCCCAACGAGGTGCCAATGAAATACGCCTTACTACTCCTCGCTGCAGTGATCGCCCTTGGCCTGGGCGCTGTGGCAGCGCACGAATCCGAACAGCTGGCCGACCAGCAGGACGCCGAAGCCCAGAACTCCCGAGACTTCGTGGCCAGCCAGGTCTGCGGTGGCGGCCCGTTCTCGTGGGAAGACGACAAGACCCTGGTATGCCACCGCGAGCGGCCGTGACCCGAAGCCGCGTGAAGCCCGTCGTTGCGCTTGCCGCCTGGCTCTTGGCAATAGCCACGGCACTCGCCCTGTTCATGGTGCGCGTGAACCCCCCTTTCCTCTGAGGACACCTCAATGACTGAAACCGCAACGGCGGAGGCGCCGGCAGCGTTCGCGCTCACGCCGCAGGCGACTCCCTCCGCAGCGCTGCCTGCCGTGGCAGCCCAGGCGCTGCGCCAACTGGTGCCCACCTCTCCCGCCGGCCTGATGATGTCCGTGCTGGCACAGGGCGGGAGCCTGGACCTGTTCGAGCGCATGCTGGATGTGCAGGAGCGCTGGGAGCGCCGCGAGGCCGAGAAGGCTTTCTACGACGGCATGACCCAGTTCCGGGCGCGGAACATTGTGATCCCCAAGCGCCGGTTGGTGGAGTTCGACAGCCGCGTGGGTCACACCGAATACAAGCACGCGGTCCTGTCGGACGTGACGACCCGCATCGGGCCGCCGCTGTCGGAGCTGGGCTTCTCCTGGTCCTGGAAGATGCGCCAGGAAGGCGGCGCCATCACGGTCACCTGCGTGCTGCGCCACCGCCAGGGCCACGCGGACGAGGTTTCGATCACGGCCCCGCCGGATCCCAGTGGTGGCAAGAACTCGATTCAGGCAGTCGTGTCGACGACGACCTACTTGGAACGCCACACGCTCAAGGCCATCACCGGCACGGCCGAGGCGGACGAGGACGACGATGGCAAGGGCGCTCCACCATTCGGCGCCAAGGACCAGGATCTCAACGCCGACGCGGCGCGCGGCAAGGTGACCGTGCTGGAGAAGTGGTGCCAGGAAGCCCGCGCCACCAAAACCCGCGCCGACCTCACCCGTGTGATGAAAGCCGGTGTCGCCGTCTTCAAGGCGGCCAACGACCGTGACGGCTACTCCGCCTTCAAGTTCGCCATCGAGAAGCACGGCGCGACCCTCCCCCCTGATGGCCGGAGCGTTGCGGCATGAGCGACATCCTGTTCCGCTGCTCCAGTCTCGGCCACCTGATGACCGACCCCAAGACCCGGGCCGAAGGCGACCTCTCGACGGGCGCGCGCACCTATCTGCGCCAGTTGGTCAAGGAGGAACTGTTCGGCGTGGAGTTCGACATCGGCGGCAAGGAAATCGAGAAGGGCATCCGCGTCGAGGAGGAGTGCATCGCGCTGCTCAACACCGTGCGCGGCCTCACGCTGACCAAGAACACCGAGCGCCGGACCAACGGCCTGATCACCGGCGAGTGCGACCTGTTCGATGCACGGCCCCGCCGCGGACACGACATCAAGGCGCCGTGGTCGATCAAAACCTTCCCCGGCTGGCTGGTGGACTGCGTGACACCCCTCTACGACTGGCAGATGCGCGGCTACATGGCCCTGTGGGATGCCGACGAGTGGGAAGTGAACTACGTGCTGGTGAACACACCCGAGGACCTGCGCCGCGGCGAGCCCCTCGACATGCACGTGGTCGACCACATCCCGCGCGAGCACCGCCTGACCACCTGGCTCATCGAACGCGACTTCCAGAAGGAAGCCCTGATCCGCGAACGCGTCGAGGCCGCCCGTTGGTACTACGGCCAGCTCATCCGCGAGTTCGACGAGGGGCACCGCATGAATGCGGTCATCGACGTGCTCGCCCGCGAAGTCCAACCAACCCCATCGCAGCGCCCTCTGGTGCAGCTGCCGAGTCTTTTTTAAGGATCACCATGACTGAACCCACCAGCACCGCGGTGGCCGCCCCGCAGGCCCCCGGCGCCATCCTCGCCAAGCGCATGTCCATCAAGGACACCGTGCTGGCCCAGTTCAAAGACACCGAAGCCGGCCTGCAGGCCATGGCGGAAAAGTACCGCGACGTGGTCTATGACGTGAAGACCCCCAAGGGCATGAAAGAGGCGATCGCTGGCCGCGCCGAGCTGCGCGACGACGGTCGCCTCGCCATCACCCGTGCGGAGAAGAAGGTGAAAGCCGACGTCGCCGAGCTCAAGGAAGTGATGAGCGAGGAGGTGCAGCGGCTGGTTGGCATCGTGAAGCCTGTGGAAGATGCCATCGACGCGCAGATCAAGGTCGAGGAGAAGCGCAAGCTCGACGAGAAGGCTGAACGCGATCGCAAGGAGGCAGAGCGCACCGGTGGACACCGGACCAACATCGAGCAGCTGCGCGCCTACGTCGCCCAGGCCGAGGGCCAGCCGCTGCAGACCATCAACGGTGCCATCGACAAGCTGATGGAAATGACCTTCGGCGAGGAGTGGGAGGAGTTCGCGCAACAGGCGCAGGCCGAGCGCGACAACACCGTGGCGGGCCTGCGCGCCCTGGTGCAGCGGGAAGAGCAGCGCATCGAGAACGAGAAGCTGCGCGCGGAGCTCGCCGCGTTGAAGGCCAGCGCCGAGCCCGCGACAACTGCCGCGGCAGAACCGGAGCCTGCGCCTACCCAACAAGCGCCAGCAGCTATTGAATCAGTAGCAAAAAGCGAAACCCGGGCGCCATTTGAGGTGGACGACTGGGGCGCGCAGGACGCGGCGCAGGACGAGCCTGCACCAGCTGCAGCACCAGCTCCGGCGGCCAGCTCGGGCAAGGCATACACCGGCGGTGGATGGAGCCGCGCCGCTGCAGCCCCCATGGCGCCCGCGCCTGCAGCCGTCGTGACCGAAGACGACGGCACGCGCGCCTCGATTTCCCAGCTGAAGGAGCACTTCGCCCCGCTGAGCATCGACGCCGCCGGCCTTGAAACCCTGGGCTTCAAGCACGAATCCGCGGGGGGCACCAGCAAGCTCTACCGCGCATGCGACCTCCCGGCCATCCGCGACGCGATGGTCAAGCACCTTCTCTCCATAAACTTCTAGGAGCACTGCCCCATGAGCGAAACCCTGCCCCCAGGCACCCACAAGGTGGTCAACGAATTCACCCCTGAGCAGACCACCCACGCGGTCAGCAACGTTGGCCAACCCATCATCAACGTGCTGAACGAGTACAGCCAGGAACACGACCAGATGCTCGCGATCTACGGCGGGCTGTATGCCCTGGGCTGCGCTCTGGCCAACATCGGCGCCGCGCTGGATGAGCCTGTCGACCTTCGCGCGGCGCTCTCACCGCTGATGCAGGGCTACGACGACGCCATGGCCCAGGACAAGCACTGAGCTCCTTCCCCCCATTCCCTTCGCTTCCGACACCCGCCTTGAGCGGGTTTTTCTTTGCTTCACTAAGGATCTTCCATGACCGCAAATCGCCACTCCCCTCCCCTCGGCGCCCTGCTCGCCGCAATTCTGCTGGCCGACGTGCTCAGCGCCAAACGTGTTCCCCCTACAGCGCCCGTTACCGCAGGCGGCCTGCCGCCAGACCTGGCTGCGCTGCTCGGCAAGGACTTCGCCTTCCGTGAAGGCCAGAAGCACCAGCCCAGCAGCACCGCGACCGCCGCGGCGATGGATTCGGCGGCGGACCAGCAGCAGGCTACCGTCGCCGCAGATGCTGGCAAAGACGCATGCCCCCCGCACCATGTCAGCACGGCCTACATCACCCCCGAGCTGGCTGCGTTGGTGGGCCTCACGCCGAGCATGGACCCGAAATCGCTGGAAGGCGACACCCGCCTGCTGGCCGCCGCGCTGATCGCCAACGTGCGCAAGCTGGGCGCGCAGGCGGTGAACAACTTCCCTGCAGCAGGCGCGAAGCTCAGCGGCATCCGCTTCGTGGAGAACACCATCCTCTCCGCGCTGCACACCTTCTCCACTCTGGAAAAGCAATCGCAATGAGCGCCGCCGCCAAGAAGCAACCGGGCATTCCCATGGCCCCGGTGAAGAGCGCGCAGCTCGGGGCGATCGGCTACGACCCAGAGCGCCAGGTGCTGGCAGTGCGGTTCGCGCGCGGCGCCACGGTCTACCACTACGACGGGGTCAAGCCGGAGCTGCACGCCGAGTTCATGGCCGCCAAGTCCATGGGCGTCTTCTTCGCCCAGCGCATCAAGGGAATGCCCTTTACGAAGTTCGAGACGGCTCCCGAGGTTGAGCGCCTGCCAGCTGACGACACCGAGGGCGGCGCCCTGTAGGCGCACCTGATCCTGCAACCTGCCCGCCCCGCGGGCCTTCACCCACCGATCATGTTTCAAAACCTCATCATCTACCGCATCGCCGCAGGCTGGCAGTCCGAACTGCAGGCCGTCGAGGAGGCCCTGGCCAAGGCGCCTTTCATGGAGTGCGGCACCACGCAGGAGAAGTCCCTGGGCTGGGTGCCACCGCGCGGCGAGGCTCACGGCCCCCTGGCCGAATCCGTCGCCGGCCAGTGGATCCTGCGCTTCATGGTCGAGTCCAAGACGTTGCCCGCCAGCGCACTGGCCCGCAAGGTGAAGGAGAAGGCCGACCGCATCGAGAAGGAAACGGGCCGCAAGCCTGGGCGCAAGGAGACCAAGGAGCTCAAGGACGAGGCCAAGCTCGACCTGCTGCCCATGGCGTTCACTAAACAGGGCTCCATGTGGGTGTGGATCGACACAGCGTCGCGCCTGCTGGTGCTCGATACGTCCAGCCAGGGCCGCGCGGACGAGGTGGTCACGCTGCTGGTCGAGTCGCTGCCGGGCCTGTCGGTGTCGCTGATCAACACCCAGACTAGCCCGCAGGCCGCAATGGCCCACTGGCTCAAAGAGCAAGAACCGCCCACAGGCTTCACGGTGGACCGGGAATGCGAACTGAAGAGCGCCTGCGAGGAGAAGTCCCGGGTGGTCTACGGCCGGCATCCGCTGGACATCGAAGAGGTGCAGGCCCACATCGACGCCGGCAAGCTGCCCACCAAGCTTGCGCTGACCTGGGATGACCGGGTGTCGTTCCTGCTGACCGAAAGCCTGCAGGTCAAGAAGCTCGCGTTCCTGGACACGGTGCTCGAAGGAACGAAGGCCGACGAGGGCGGCTTTGACACCGATGTCGCGATCGCGACGGGAGAGCTGGTCAAGTTGATTCCGGACCTGATCGCAGCGCTAGGTGGCGAGGAGCGCCAGAACTTTGGTGAGGCATTCGCGGATGCAGTCGCGGCCGAATTCAAGCGAACTCTTCCCAGCGGCATTGATCGTGTGGAGATTCGGGCAGAGGGCACCACCGTTGTAGTGGCGCGGCCCATAGGGGACGAGCCCGATCCTCTATATGACCAAGCGGTCGACGCGGTGCGCAAGCACAACCGAGCCAGCATTTCCCTTGTGCAACGGATTCTCCGCATTGGCTACAACCGCGCCGCTCGGCTGTTGGAGGACATGGAGAAGGCCGGTATCGTCAGCAAGATGGCCGGCAACGGAGCACGCGATGTCTTGACGCCGTGAGGCATCGCTCCTGCTATGGTGCCCTCTTGTCAAATGGCGCAGTGGAGAAGCCGCGCGAATGCAAGTAGTCATTGAGGCCGGTATTTGCGTGCTCCAGCGCGGCGAATGCAGAGGCCATCGAAGTTAGAGTTTGCTGCCAAAAGGCGGATAGTGATCGCCCCGCGGTATCAGCGCCTTTGGTCATATCTAAAAGGCGCGAGCACTCAGCAAAGATGGAATATGCCTGGTTCAGGCTGTGGCTTATGCCCTTGCCGGCGGGTAGCAGTGCGACTAACTTTTCATCGTCGATCATGAAACTTTTCAGATGGGCGACGAACCAGTCCACCTCTTCGGCGGTCAGGGGTGTTTCACATGCATTGCGCAATAGATCCAGGGTGGGATTGGTGCTTTGCAACAGAAGCCCGACGCTGTGCCGAACACGAAGCGCTACATGATCGGCGAGTACTAACTCCCGCTCTCGAACGCGTTGAGTTTCCAGGTAGTGAGCAATGAAAGCGACGAGGAACGCCGTGCCAATAGCCACGATACTGAAAATCGCCTGCATCCACCCAGACCACTCTCCCTTGGTCATACACACGGTCCACCATCGATCCTGGTTGGCTAGAAAGCAGTACTCCGCCGCAGGCTTTGCCGCCTCCACAGCTCGCGCCAAGGCCTCAGCCAACTGATTCGCATCCATCGATTCCCTCCGTGGTTTGGACCAATGTTATCCCCGTCGA
>Ga0209023_10001202_pt1 | contig 35634 bp, 35 predicted proteins | sample LakOneMetagenome_FD_187468 | JGI IMG/M metagenome (GOLD analysis project Ga0209023, IMG submission 187468) | Freshwater and sediment microbial communities from Lake Erie, Canada (SPAdes) (version 2) | ecosystem: Environmental > Aquatic > Freshwater > Lentic | place: Lake Erie, Canada...
GGCGAGACGGCGCGCGACGAATACAGTTTCACGCGTCCGAACTGGTTCGACGCGGTCGCGCGCGAATGCCAGGCGACGCGCGAGCGCGTCGCGCTGTTCGATGAGAGCTCCTTCGCCAAATTCGAGCTGAGCGGCCGCGACGCCGAGCGCGCCCTGGGCTGGATCTGCGCCAATGACGTGTCGCGCCCGGTCGGTTCGATCGTGTACACGCAGATGCTGAATGCGCAGGGCGGCATCGAGTGCGACCTGACCGTCGCGCGCCTCGCGGACGATCGCTATTACCTCGTCACCGGCACCGGCTTCGCGACGCACGATTTCGACTGGATCGCGCGGCACGTCCCGGCCGGACTCGAGGCCCGCTTGAGCGATGTCACGTCCGCGTACGCGGTGCTGGCGCTGATGGGTCCGCGCGCCCGCGATGTGCTGGCCAGGCTGACGCGCGACGACGTCGGCAACGCGGCCTTTCCATTCGGGCAAGCGCGGCGCATCCAGATGGCGGGCGCCCCGGTGCTCGCGCTCCGCGTCACCTACGTCGGCGAGCTCGGCTGGGAATTGCACGTGCCGGTCGAATTTGCCGCGACCGTGTATGCCGCGATCATGGCAGCGGGCGCCGCCGAGGGAATCGTGAACGCCGGCTACCGCGCGATCGAATCGCTGCGGCTGGAAAAAGGCTATCGCGCCTGGGGCGCGGACATCGGGCCGGACCATACGCCGTTCGAGGCGGGGCTCGGCTGGGCCGTGAAGCTCAAGACCCGCCAGCCTTTCATGGGCCGCACGGCACTCGAGCAAAGCACCGGCGCGCCGCTGAAGAAATGGTTGTGCGCGTTTACGATCGATCATGACGCCGTCATGGCCGATGGATCGCCGGTCGTGCTGCTCGGGCGCGAAACGCTGTATCGCGACGGCGAGCGCGTCGGCTGGTTGGGGAGCGGGGGCTACGGCCACACGATCCGCAAGAACATCGGCATCGGCTATGTGCGCCGCGCCGAAGGGCTGTCGCGCGAGTACCTGCTCGCCGGCCGCTATGAACTCGAGGTCGCGACCGAGCGCGTGCCCTGCACGCTGCACCTCGGGCCGCTGTACGACCCGGCGATGGCGCGCATCAAGTCCTGAGGCGCTGTTCGGCTTTTTCGATCGCGGCAGTGCGGGCCGCGATCGATGCACCGATGGGCGGACCCTTGAACCGGCGCCGTTCGAAGGCGAGCCAGACGATCGCCGTCAGCACGAAGAACCCCACCGTGACACCGAGCGCCTTGTCGTTCGGCGGTTGCACGCCGATGACGAAGATCAGCAGCATCGATGCGATCGAGAGCAGTGCAGCCAGCGCGTAGCCGGCGCGGCCGAGGCTCCACGGGCCCATGGTCGGCCAGCGCGGACCGCCGTAGGCGATGAGGCCCAGCACGATCGGAATCGCGAACGAGAAAAACAGGAAGATCACCGTGCACGAGACGACCACGGTGAAGATCGGCGTGTGCCCGAAGCGTTCGACATACAGCGCGCCCCAGACGAACAGCATCGAGGCGATCGCGCCGGTCCAGATCGCGGCCACCGGCGTGCGGTGGCGCGGTGCGACGCGCGCGAGCACCGACGATGCCGGCAGGCCGCCATCGCGCGAGAAGGCGTAGATCATCCGCGATGTCGACGTGACGGTGGCGAGGCCACAGAGCACCTGCGACAGGAAGACCAGCGCGTACAGCACGTCGCGCCACGCGGCCGGCACGCGCTGGTCCATGGCCCAGAAGAAGACGTTCCAGCCCTGGTGAGCCGCCTCGCCCATGTCGGGAATCATGAACAGGAACGCGACCAGGAACAGGTAGCCGAACACGCCGGACCAGAGGATCGAGGACACGATGCCGCGGGGCACCGCGAGCGGCGCATTGCGTGTTTCCTCGGAAGTGTGCGCCGATGCATCGTAGCCGGTGATCGTGTAGATGGGCAGCAGGAGCCCCAGCAGGAAAATCCAGCCGTTGCTCGCGGTGCGCGGCCAGACGTTGGCGCCGGCGTCACCCGAGTAGTTGGCGAACGTCCACAGTCGCGAAAGATCGTGGTGCTCGGCGCAGGCGAGGCAGGTGAGCGCGAGCAGCACGGCGGTGCCCAGGATCAGGTAACCGGAGAAATCGGTCAGCTTCGCCGTCAGCGAAATGCCGTAGTGGTTGATGATGGCCTGCGCGCAGGTGATGACCGCCAGGAACAGCACCAGCAGCGTCATCGAATCGGCCAGGTGGAGGCGAGGCCCGAATGCGCCGAGGAAGAAATTGTAGGCGCCGACATTGATCGAGCCGAGCACGGTGATCAACCCAAGCAGGTTGAACCAGGCGGTCAGCCAGCCGCTGAAGCGATTGCCGAGGATCGAGCCCCAGTGATACAGCCCGCCCGCGGTCGGGAACGCCGAGGCGATCTGCGCCATCGCCAGTCCGAACGAGCCCGAGACCAGCACGCCGAGCGGCCAACCGATGCCGATCGCGGCGCCGCCGGCGCCCGAGGTCGCCTGCGCGAGCGAATTGATGCCGCCGGCCAGGATGCAGATGATCGAAAACGAGATCGCGAAGTTCGAAAACCGCCCGAGGCGGCGCGAGAGCTCCTGCGCGTAGCCCATGCCGTGCAGGATGCGTACGTCGGCATCGTCGTTCGCCGGCCGTTCGCTCACAGCCGGAATCGCTCCTTCAGTTCGCCGGCGAGGCGGCGGCTGACATCGACGCGCTCGCCGATGTCGCGGATCACGACGCGATATTGGCCTTCCGCATCGCGCTCGATCGAGGCCAGGCTGTTGACGCCGACCAGCGCGTTGCGGTGCACGCGCACGAACTGCGACGCGAACTCTTCCTCGAGCGCCCGCAGGCTGTCTTCGATGAGATCGGCGCCGCCGCGGTGGCGCACCGTCGTGTACTTCTGGTCGGCGGCGAAGTAGTAGATGTCCTGCAGCGGAATCAGGCGCACCGAGTCGCCGAGGCGCGCCGCCACGTGCGTGCGGGCCGCGCGCTGCGGGTCGCCCGCCGCCACCGCCGCGAGCTTCGGCGCACCGAGCCGCGCGGCACGCTTGAGCGCTGCGCCCAGCTTCTCGGCGCGCACCGGCTTCAGCAGGTAACCGATCGCCTGCGCCTCGAAGGCTTCGACCGCGTAGGCGTCGTAGGCGGTCGTGAAGATGACCGCCGGCGGCGAGTCGAACAAGGCCAGGTGGCGCGCCGCCTCGAGTCCGTTCATGCCGGGCATGCGCACGTCGAGCAGCACGAGGTCGGGATGCAACTCGCCCGCGAGCCGCACCGCCTGTTCGCCGTTGGCGGCTTCGCCGGCGATGTCGACGTCACCCTGGTCCGCAAGCAATCGGCGCAAGCGCTCGCGCGCCGGCGGCTCGTCATCGACGATCAGCACGCGCATGTTCACAGCGAGGAGGTCCGCTCGCTGTCCTCGACGTACGGAAAGCGCAGCCGCACGATGTACTCATCGCCGATGCGGCTGGCCTCGACCGAGGAACGGCCCGGATAGAGCAGCTCCATGCGTTCGCGGATGTTGTCGAGCGCGATGCGGTTGCCGGAATGCGCCTCGCCGCCGGCTTCGGGCAAGGGATTGCGCACCGTGAGCCCGATGATGTCGCCATCGAGCGCGCCGCTGACCGTGACGATGCCGCCGGCCGGGCGCGGCTCGATGCCGTGGTAGATCGCGTTCTCGAGCAGCGGTTGCATCAGGAGCCCGGGCACCAATGCGCGCATCGGCAGGTCGGTCACGTCCCAGATCACGTGCAGCCGTTCGCCGAGCCGCAGCTGCTCGATGCGCTGGTAGATGCGCGCGACCTCGAGTTCCTCTTTCAGCGTGATGCTGCTGCGCTTCTCGCTCAGGTTGGCGCGGAACAGGTCGGCCAGGTCCTCGACTGCTTCCTCGGCGCGCTTCGCGTCGGTGCGCGTCAGCGAGGCGATCGTGTTCATGCTGTTGAACAGGAAGTGCGGCCGGATGCGCGCCTGCAGCGCCCGCACGCGCGCCCGCGCCTGCAGCTCCACGTTGCGGCGCCATTCGCCGGTGACGTAGAAATAACGCAGCGCGAGCGCGGCGACGATCGCGCCGATGCCGAGGTTCGTGCCGACGAATTTCCACGGACTCTCGGGCAGCAGCAGGTTGGTCGCGCGCGGCCCGAGCAGCGAGCTGCCGCCGAGCCACACGACGCCCCACGACACCAGCGCGATCACCGCCAGCATGCTGCCGAGCGCCAGCGCGCTCGCGGCGGCGAGCGGCATCCGCGCCAGGCGCTTGCGCAGCAGGCACAGCACCGCGGAACTTCCCATGCCGGTCCACAGCATGAACAGCGACGTGCGCGCCAGGTCGAGCCAGAAATTCAGCGTGCCGCCCTGGTGCGCCACCGTCAGCACGATCGCGGTCAGCGTGACGATCAGCACGACGGCGAGCACCGCCTGCGCCGCGCAGAAATCCGGCAGGTTCAACGCGCGCGGAGCGGTTGGGTTGCCCTCAGCCATGCGTGAACAGCGCCGAGGTGAGGCGGAACATCGAGGAAATGTCCTCATCGCCATGGCCGTCGGCGACCAGGCGCGCGTAGTCTGCCAGCGCGTTCTCGACCGCCGGCAGCGTCGCGCCGGCCTCGCGTGCCATTTCGCGGCAGATCAGCAGGTCCTTCTGGTGCAGGCGCACGCGGAATCCGGCCGGATAGTCACCGCGTTCCATGTACGGGCCGCGGTTGGCGAGGTACCAGCTGCCGCCAGCGCCCTTGCTCAGTGTCGCGACCACCTTGCCGAGGTCGAGCCCCTGCGCGCGCGCGAACGCCATCGCTTCGGCATTCGCGCGGATGATGCCGGCCACCATGATCTGGTTGGTCGCCTTGGCGGCCTGGCCGGCGCCGTGCGGCCCGAAATGCGTGATCGTCGCGCCCATCGCCGCGAGCAGCGGCCGCGCGCGCTCGAGCGTCGAGGCTTCGCCGCCCACCATGATCGCGAGCGTCGCCTTCGCGGCGCCTTCGATGCCGCCGCTCACCGGCGCGTCGAGGAATTCCACCCCGCGCGCGCCCAGTTGCGCCGCGGCGGCTCGCGCGGTGGCGGCGCTGACCGTCGAGCAGTCGATGACGAGCGAACCGGCGCGCAACGCCGGCGCAACCTGCGCGATCACCGCGAGCACGTCCTGGTCCGCCGACACGCACAGCACCAGCGCATCGCAGTCGCGCGCCAGCGCGGCGGCGTCAGGCGCCGCGGTGCATCCCAGTTCCGTGGCCAGCGCCGTGGCTTTCGACGCGGTGCGATTCCACACGCCAGTGAGGAACCCTGCGCGATGGAGGTTGCGGGCCATCGAGCTGCCCATCGCACCGAGACCAATGAAACCCGTACGCATGATTGAGCTGCTCCCTCGCGTCCATGCGCAATTTAGCAGGGTGCATGCCGCCTAAGCGATGGCATTGGGGATGCCGTCCGTGAATCGACCGTTCGCCCGGCCGTGGCGCGAGCTCGGCTCTACGGACTACCGCAGGCGCGTTCCATCTCGAGGCGCGCGTTCAGGCGAGCCTGGTCGAATTCGTTGTCGGAGAGGTATTCGCGCTCGCCAGCCTTGTTGACGCGGTACAGGCGGCGCGCCTCGATGGACTGCTGGTACTTGTCCTTCGCGGCCTTGCACTGTTCGGCACGGGTGGCGGCGACGTCCTTCTGCACGGCCGCCTTCGACGCATCCTGGCTGAGGCGCGCGTTCGCCGAGGCATCGACCGAGGCCGTGGCCGAACTGCTGCTGCTGGACGTGGCGGCGGTGGCGCTGCTGGCCGGCGCCTGCGAGTAAGTGCTGCCCTTGAATTGCGCGCCGGGGGTGGGACGGTCGCTGCAATCCTTGCCCTGGTTGTTGCAATAGATGTCGCCCGCGCACGCGGCGCCGGCGGCGCCCAGGGCCAAGGCGAACAGGGAAAGCACTGTCACATAACGCATCGTAGGGCTCCCACAGGGAGTCCCAAGAGTATCAGTGCTGCACCGGCGCACAAGCCGGGGATTCTCATCGGCGGGTGAAATACATCACAAAAATAACGGCCCCGGCAGCCATGAGGGCCTGCCGGGGCCGGGAAGCCCAACCGGCTTCCAGGGGGGGTCAATGGGCGGGCGTCATTCGATGCGCTCGCCGTGCAGCGCGATGTCGAGGCCCTCGCGCTCCTCGTCGACGCTGACGCGCAGGCCGATCGTCAGGTCGATGAGCTTCAGGATGACGAGGCTCATGACGAAGCTCCAGACCAACGTGGCGGCGACGCCCTTGGCTTGGGCGAGCACGCTGCCGTGCGCGCCGCTGATTTCGGTGCTGACGAGCGCGCCGGTGAGCAGCGCGCCGGCGATGCCGCCGATGCAGTGCACGCCGAAGGCATCGAGCGAGTCGTCGTATCCCATGACCTTCTTCAGTGAGGTCGAGGAGAAGAAGCAGATCACGCCGGCTGCAGCGCCGATGATGACCGAGCCGCCGGGGCCGACGAAACCGGAGGCCGGCGTAATCGCGACCAGTCCCGCGACGGCGCCGGAGGCGATGCCGAGCACGCTCGGCTTTCCCTTGGTCGCCCACTCGGTGAACATCCAGGCCAGCGCGGCCGCGGCGGTCGCGATGTGCGTCACGGCGAAGGCCATGCCCGCGCGGCCATCCGAGGCCACCGCCGAACCGGCGTTGAAGCCGAACCAGCCAAACCACAGCAACGATGCGCCGATCACGGTCAGCGTGAGGTTGTGCGGCATCATCGACTCGCGGCCATAGCCCTGGCGCTTGCCGAGCATCAGCGCGGTGGCGAGACCGGCGATGCCGGCGTTGATGTGCACGACGGTGCCGCCGGCGAAGTCGAGCTGCGTGGCGACGAACCAGCCCGAGGGTTCCCACATCCAGTGCGCGACCGGGCAGTACACGACGATCAGCCAGATGGCCATGAACCACAGCATTGCCGAGAATTTCATGCGCTCGGCGAAGGAGCCGCAGATCAACGCCGGTGTGATGATCGCGAAAGTGGCCTGGAACATCACGAAGACGGTTTCGGGAATCGTCTGCGCCATGTGCGAGACGCTGAGCTTCGAGGCGTCGTGCAGGTAGACCACGCCGTTCAGGAAGAAGCGGTCGAAGCCGCCGAGGTAGGGCGTCGAGCCCGGCGTGAACGCGAGCGAGTAACCCACGGCCCACCACAGGATCGTCACGACACAGGTGATCGCGAAGCTCTGCATCAGCGTCGAGAGGATGTTCTTCTTGCGCACCATGCCGCCGTAGAACAACGCGAGGCCGGGAATCGTCATCAGCAGCACGAGTGCCGTGGACGTCAGCATCCACGCGGTGTCGCCCGAGCTGATCTTGTCGAAGGTGGTCAGGAACGGCGCGGTCGGCGCCGCGGCGGGCGCAGCAGCCGCGGCCGGCGCTTCGGCGGGCGTGGCCGCCGCCGCTGGCTCCGCGGCAGGCGCTGCCGCAGTCGCCGCGGGTGCCGTCGCCGCCTCATCCGCGAGGGCGGGACGCACTTGCAGCAGTGCGAGCGCCACCAGCAGGCAGGCCAGCGCCTTGGCGAGCGATCCCGCGTCAAACGATCGAATTCCCTTCAACACTTCAATGCGCATGCGTGCGACTCCCAGCTTCGGTTTCAGTAGGCGGCGATCAGGTGGCGGCCGCGCCCATTTCGCCAGTGCGGATGCGGATGGCTTCGTCGAGTTCGCCAATCGTGATGTGTCCATCGCCCGGGCGGCCGGTGCGCGCGACATTGGCGATGGCCTCCATCGCCGCTTCGGCGACGGTGTCGTCGACGGCGATCTCGACCTTGCAGCGCGGCCCGAACTCGATTTCGTGCAGTTCAGTCACGGTCACTCCCTGCACGCCCATGTGGGCGACCGCGTCGCGCAGCGCATCCAGCTTGAAAGGCCGGATCACTGCCGTGATCAGTTTCATGTGCCGCTTTTTTCAATGAACAAGCCTTGAATTCCGTATTCCGGCGCGTCGAGGGTGCGCGTATGCTCGCTTCCCGCGCGTCGGTGCCTGGGGCAAGGTGCAGAATCCGTGCCATGGCCGAATCGGCCGAATCGCGGGGAACCGAGGCCCGAGCCACGCGCGGTTGCACCAATCTGGCCGCTCGAGCCTCGGCCGGCGCGCAGTTTCGGGGCAAGCTCCGACTAGAGGAACCGACCATGGAAAACATGCAGCTCGACGAACTCGCCCGGCGTTTCATCGCGGGGCTTCCGGCCGCGGTCAGCGGCATGCGCGCCGAGCTCGAGGCTAATTTTCGAACCGTGTTGCAGAGTACCGCTGGCCGATTCGACCTGGCCTCGCGCAGCGAATTCGACGTGCAGGCGAAAGTGCTCGAGCGTGCCCGCGCGCGCATCGCCGAACTCGAGGCCCGCCTCGAAAAGCTCGAGCAGCGGCTCGACGCGCTGCAGTCGCCGCGTTCCTGAAGCCCCACCGCGGTGAGCATCGCCTCAGTCCTGAGCCGGGCGCAGCTCGGGCTCGATGCGCCGCTGCTGCAGATCGAGGCGCACCTGGGCGCCGGCCTGCCCGGTTTCAGCATCGTGGGTTTGCCCGCGCCGGTCGTGCGCGAAAGCCGCGAACGCGTGCGCTCGGCGATCCTCAATTCCCGCTACGAATTTCCGTCCGGCCGCATCACCGTCAACCTCGCGCCGGTTGAACTGTCGAAAGAGGGTGGCCGCTACGACCTGCCCATCGCGCTCGCGCTGCTGTGCGCGAGCGGGCAACTGAAGCTCCGCCGCGCGAGGCAACCCGAGTGCTACGGCGAACTGGGGCTCGGCGGCGAGCTGCGCCCGGTGAGGGGGCTGCTCCTCGCCGCCATCCATTCGGCCCGCGCGGGGCACGACATGCTGGTGCCGGCCGCCGACCTCGCCGAAACGCGGCTGGCGCGCCACGCGAACGCGCGCGGGTTCGCCACGTTGCGCGAGGTCTGCGATTTCCTCGGCACCGGTGGTGGCGAATCGGCCTCTGCGCCCGGGGTCGCCGCGTTGGCAGGCGATGCGCCCGACGTTGCGCTGCCGGTGCCCGATGACCACGCCGCGCTCGACGAGGTGCGCGGGCAATGGCGCGCCAAGCGAGCGTTGGCAATCGCCGCGGCGGGCGGGCACAGCCTGCTGATGATCGGTCCGCCCGGGAGCGGCAAGTCGATGCTGGCGACGCGGCTGCCTGCGCTGCTGCCGCCGCTGTCAGAGTCCGAGGCGATCGAGGTTGCGGGCATCGCCTCGATCAGCGCGGCGGGCTTCGATCCGGCGCACTGGGGCCGGCGGCCATTCCGCGCGCCGCATCATTCCACGTCGGCCCATGCGATCGTCGGCGGCGGCTCGCGGCTGCGTGCCGGCGAAATCAGCCTCGCTCATCGCGGCGTGTTGTTCATGGACGAATTGCCGGAGTTCGACCGGCGCGTGCTCGAGGCGTTGCGCGAACCGCTGGAATCCGGCGCCATCACGCTGGTGCGCGCCGCCGACCGCCTCGAACTGCCGGCGGAGTTCCAGCTCGTCGCCGCGATGAATCCATGCCCGTGCGGATACCTGGGCGACGATGCCCGCGAGTGCCGCTGCGGCCCGCGGCGGGTGCAGCGCTATCGCGACCGGATATCCGGCCCGCTGCTCGATCGCATCGACCTGCACATCGCGGTGCCGCGCGCCGACATGGCGGAACTGCGGCGGCCGTTCGCCGCGGACGATGCGGTCGGCATGTGCGGCGCATCGAGGGCGCTGCCGGCGACGGCGATCGCCGCGCAGGTGCGTCGTTCGCGCGCCTTGCAGGTCAAACGGCAGGGCTGCTGCAACGCTCGGCTCGAACATGCCGGTCTCGAGGCGCATTGCCGGCTCGAGCCGACGGCGCGACGATTGCTGGAACGCGTGAGCGAGCGAATGCGCTTGAGCGCGCGCGGCTACCATCGGTTGCTGAAAGTGGCGCGCACGATCGCCGACCTGGACGAATCGACGCTGCTCGAGGCCGCGCATATCGGCGAGGCCGCGACGCTGCGACCCTCGAGCGAAGAAACGCCGTGCTAGAAATGCGCGCGCCAAGAGCGCGCGCCGGCGAGCGCCCTCTAGCTGCCCTTTTCCACCATGTAGTCGACGCCGGCCTTGATCAGGTCGTCGCTCAGGTCGGTGCGGCTGCCCTTGGCCGGCATCGCGTTGAAGCCTTTCAGCGCGTGCTCGTACAGCGCGTTCTTGCCTTTCGCGATGCGTGGCGCCCACGCCGCATGGTCGCCGAACTTCGGTGCGCCGATCAGGCCCGGGCCGTGGCAGTTCTTGCAGACGGCATCGTAGAGCGAGGGCCCGTCTTTCGGCGCCGGCAAGGCCGTGGCGGCGCCGCTCGTCGCGACGGCCTGGATCGCCATCGCGGAATTGTCCTGCCCTGCGACCGCCTCGCGCGCGAACGGCTTGGTGCGTTCATCGACGCTGGCGACGTAGTTCGGGTCGGCGTAGACCTCCGGCACCTCGGTGTGGCCGGCCACGGTGCGCGCGAGCGCGAAGATCATCAGCGCGATCGCAACCAATCCGCCGATGACCATGCTGAAGGTATTGAAGAAATGGGTGTCTTGTTTGCTCACGGGCAGTCCGATCTGGGCCTTGGGAAAACGGCGGCGGCCATTATAGCCATCGCGTATTGGATTGGCGCGCCCGGCGAGATTCGAACTCACGACCCCTGCCTTCGGAGGGCAGTACTCTATCCAGCTGAGCTACGGGCGCAGGCGGCCTAGGTTACCTGAATGCCGCCGAACGGGCGATTCGCCGCCCCTACAGCCAGCCGCGGCGCTTGAAGATCAGGTACGGGACGAGTGCGGAAAAGACCATCAGCCCGAGCGCCCCCAGGAATCCCCACGATTCGTGGGCCCAGGGGATGTGGTCGAAGTTCATGCCGTAGATCGCGCCGATGACCGACGGCGGCAGCAGGAACACCGTGACGACCGAGAAGATCTTCAGGATGTTGTTCTGGTCGATGTTGATCATGCCCAGCGTCGCGTCGAGGATGAACGAGACGTTGGTGCCCAGGAACGAGGCGTGGTCGCTCATCGCAATGACGTCGCGCGAGTGCGTGCGGAAGCGGGCGCGCACGTCGTTGCTGAGGTTCACCGCCGTCGCCTGCTGCACGAAGGCGAGGGCGCGCCCCAGGCTGACCAGGCTTTCGCGCGTCTTCGCGATCAGCTCGCCGCTCTGCCCGATGCGCTCGAGCACGGCGCGAAAATCGCGCGGACCGCCGCGGCGCCGGCGGAACTGGCGCGTGAACACTTCGGCCGAGATGGCATCGAGGTCGGCGCTGACGCGCTCGATGACGTCGGCGACGCGATTGATGATCGCCTCGACGAGGCCGGCGAGGATCGCCGGACCCGTGCTGCAGGCGGGCGCGTGCCGCTCCGCGTAGCTGATGAAGCGCCGGAACGGCAACGGGTCGGCGTAGCGGTTGGTGATCAGCCGCCCATCCTTGAGGATGAACGTCACCTGCGCATTCTGCGGCAGGTCGGTGTCGAGCTTCGTGACGATGGTCGAGGTGAGGTAGACGCCGCCATCTTCCTCGTAGAGCCGGTTCGATGACTCGATCTCGCTCATTTCCTCGCGCGTCGGCACGTCGATGCCAAACTGCGCCTCGACCGCGTGTTCCTCCTCGGGCGTCGGCTCGAGCAGGTCGATCCACAAGGTCTCGGAGAGCGGAGCGTCGCTGACGCTGACCAGTCCGGGCCCTTGCAGCGCGTAGCGGTGGAGCATCGGCGCTGCGCCGGGCGAAGCTGCCTAGCGACCCTTTTCGCTGGCGGCGAGATCGTCGATGAGGCTGACCAGGTTGGCCGGGTTTCCCGCCATGTTGACGTCGCTGACGTACTTGCCGTTGATGATGATCGTTGGCACGCCGTCGATGTGGTAGCGATGCACGAGGTCATCGGCCTTCGACAGGTCGGTCTGCACGGTGAACGAGTTGTAGGCGTTGGTGAAGTCGGCCGCGCTGATGCCGTGCGCCTTGGCGAAGCTGGTCTGGGCCGAAAGCGTTTCCGCGTCGTTGCCCTGCATGAACATGTAGTTCTTCTTCTCGTGCATCTCGTTGAAGATGTCGGCGTGCAGCGCGGATTCCTTGCCCAGCGCCTCGAGCGCGTAGAACAGGCGCGCGTGCGACTGGTGCACCGGTTGCCAGGTGACCGGCACGCGGCGGAACTCGATGTACGGCGCCTTGTGCTTCAGCCACGCGGCCAGGAAAGGCTCGAGCGCGTAGCAGTGCGGGCAGGCGTACCAGAACACCTCGAGCACTTCGACCTTGCCCGGAGGCGCATCGGTCGGCTGCGCGGGCATCAACACCTTGTAGTTCGTGCCCGCGACCCACTTGCCCGCGGGCAACTGCCCGGCGGCCGGCAGCGGCGCAACCTTTTCGAGCTTCGATTCCTCGGCCGGCGGTGTCGGTGGCGTCTTCGCGGCGGCTGCCGAATCCGGCGTCGCCGGTGCAGCGGCGTCCGCGGCGGCCGGCGCCGATTGCGCCGCCGGTGCTGCCGCACTCAAATCAGCCGCGGGCGCGGGCGGCGTCGCCGCCGGCTGCTGCGAACAGGCGGCCAGCGCCAGCCACATTGCGCAGGCGAAAGCGTGGCGGATGTTCATCAGCGCATGCCCTGTACGTAGGAAGCGAGATTGCGCATGTCTTCGTCGGTCAGCCGCGACGCGATCGTGTGCATGATCGTGTCGGTGTCGCCGCCGGCGCTGACGCCTTTCTCGTTCTTCGAGTAGCGCGCGTCGACCGCGTAGGCGCTGAGCTGCTTGATCACGTACACCGATTGCTGCGCGCGCAGCGCCGGATAGCCGGCGGCAGGATTGCCGCGGCCGGTCGGGCCGTGGCAGGCGGCGCAGGCCGGAATCGCGCGCGCGCCATCGCCGCTCCGATACAGTTTTTCGCCTGCTTTCCAATACGAGGGATCGGCCTCGAGGCCGCTCGGCGTCTGCTCGGCGTAGTAGGCGGCGACGTTTTCGATGTCCGCGTCGGTCAACGTGGCCGCCATCGGCGGCATCATCGCGGCGGAGCTGTCGCCGGGTTTGCCGGTGCGATGCCCGTCATGGAACATGTGCAGTTGCCGTTCCACGTAGAGCGCGTTCTGGCCCGCCAGCCGCGGCCATTCCGGGTTCGCGCTGTTGCCGTTGGGGCCGTGGCACGCCATGCAGGTGCCCGCGACCGCGGCGCCCGCCTCGGCGGAACCCTTCGACCAGGAAACCGGCGCGGCCAGCAGCAGCAGTGCGCAACAGGCGAAGCGAATAGTCGCGATCATGATTTTTCCCGTGTCGATGAGGCCCAAGCCGATGATACAAGCGGAATTGTACACCAGCCCTCCCGGGCACTACATTCATCGCCCGTGAGCACCTATCCGAACGCGGCCCTGCTGCTGAGCGCCGCGAATCCGAGCCATTTTCCCGAGGATTCCGGCGCCGAAGCGGCCTTCGCCGGCCGCTCGAACGCGGGCAAGTCGAGCGCCATCAACGCGCTGGCCGGACGCCGCTCGCTGGCGCGCACCGCGAAGACGCCCGGGCGCACGCGGCTGTTGAACTTCTTCGAGCTTTCGCCGGGCTGCCGCATCGTGGACCTGCCCGGCTACGGCTACGCGGAAGCGAGCGCCGCCGAACGCGCGAGCTGGGGACCGATGATCGAAGCGCTCGCGACGCGCGCATCGCTCCGCGGGCTGTTCCTGATCGTCGACAGTCGCCGGGGAATCCTCGAAGGCGATGAGACGCTCATCGAGTGGGCGCAGGCGGTGAACTGCCCGGTGCACGTGCTGCTCAGCAAGTCGGACAAGCTCAAGCGCGCGGAGCTGGCGAAGGCACTGGCAGCGGCGAAATCGGCGCTGGGCGGTCGCGCCACGGTGCAGGCCTTCTCGGCCGTGGACGGCACGGGGCTCGAGGATGCGCGCAGGCAGCTGCACCGGTGGTTGCACAAATAAAAGGCCCCGGTGGCTTGAGATCTGGGGGGAGATAAGCCACCGGGGCACGGAAGCCCGCTTAGGGAGGGAAGCGGGGAGCGCCTTGTCTCGCGCTCACGTGGGATCAGAGTCGCGCCGCCGGCGATAGTTCCCGCCTAAACCCGCCTGACCTACAAAAAAGTGTAGGTGAGGCCGAGCGAGAGCATGTTCGGACGGGCGGCTTCCTTGGCGTCGAAGGCGTCATATTCGAGGCGGGCGGACAGGCTGCCGAAATGCAGCTGCACGCCGGCGCCATAGGCCATGTCGCTGCCGCTGGTGCGATACCGCTGGTTGGTAACCGCGGGGTCGACCGGAATCCCCCCCACCAGGGTGGGCGCCGACACGTCGGTTTTCCACGAGACCAGCCCCGCCTTGCCGTAGACATCGACGAGCGGTATCGGCAGGAACACCATCGCGAAGCCGTCCGCGGCCTTGGTTTTCGCGCTCGCACCGCCGACACTGGATGTGCCGAGGTCGACGTAGTTCAGCTCCACGCCCAGCACGCCGAGCATGCGGATGCCGGCGATGAGCTTGTAGCCCTGGTCGCGGTCCTTGAAGTTGAAGTCGCTGTTGCGCAGGCCGCTTTCGGTCTGGCCCAGCGCGGCGCCGACATAGAAACCTTTGTCGACCGCGAACGCCGGCGCGGCGGTCGCGGCGAGGGCCAACAGCGTCGTGAAGCCAAGTGCTCGGATTTTCATGCCGCCAGTCTAGCCACTGCTGCGGCGCGCCATCGACTGTCGGTGCGCGGCGACGCTTATTGTCATCACGACCTCGCGATCAATGCGCGCGATCCCAGTTGTCGCCGTGCCCGACGTCGACCTTCAGTGGAACACGCAGCGTTGCGGCGCCGACCATCAACTCGCGCACCCGCGCCGTGGCCGCTTCGAGAAAATCGGCGCGCACCTCGAGCACCAGCTCGTCGTGCACCTGCATCAGCAAGCGCGCGTGCACGTCGGGTTGCTGGCACCAGGCATCGACCGTCAGCATCGCACGCTTGATGATGTCGGCGGCGGTGCCCTGCATCGGCGCATTGATCGCGCTGCGTTCGGCATATTGTTGCAGCGGGCGATTCCTCGAATTGATTTCCGGCAGGTAGAGGCGCCGTCCGTACACGGTCTCGACGTAGCCGTCGCGCTTGGCGCGCTCGCGCGTGTCATCCATGTAGCGGCGCACGCCCGGGTAGCGCGCGAAATACAATTCCACGTATTTCGCCGCGGCGCTGCGTTCGATGCCGAGCTGCTTGGCGAGGCCGAAGGCCGACATGCCGTAGATCAGCCCGAAGTTGATCGCCTTCGCGGAGCGGCGCTGGTCGGCGCTGACTTCTGCAGGCGCCACGCCGAACACTTCCGCCGCGGTGGCGCGGTGGATGTCCTGGTCGTCGGCGAAGGCGCGCAGCAATCCTTCATCGCCCGACAGGTGCGCCATGATGCGCAGCTCGATCTGCGAATAGTCGGCCGCGAGCAGCAGGTGACCAGGCGGCGCGATGAAGGCCTGGCGGATGCGCCGCCCTTCGGGCGTGCGGATCGGAATGTTCTGCAGGTTCGGATCGGTCGATGACAGCCGTCCGGTCGCCGCGACCGCCTGGTGATACGAGGTGTGCACGCGGCCAGTGTGCGAATCGATCTGTTCCGGCAACTTCTCCGTGTACGTGGAACGGAGCTTCGCCAGCTCGCGGTAGTCGCGTATCAGGCGCGGCAGCCCATGCTCTTCCGCGAGTTCCTCGAGCACGTCGTCGGCCGTCGAGGGCTGTCCGGTCGGCGTCTTGCGCACCACGCGCAACTTGAGCTTCTCGAACAGGATCTGCTGCAGCTGCTTCGGCGACTCGACGTTGAATTCCTGCCCCGCCTCGCGCTGCGTCGCGGCGACCAGCTCCTGCATGCGAGCGGCGAGCTCGACGCTCTGCTGCTTCAGCATCGCGCGGTCGATCAGTACGCCGCCGTGCTCCATGCGCTGCAACACCGGGACGAGCGGCTGCTCGATCTCCTCGTACAGTTTCGCCAGCGCCGGCACCGCCTCGAGCTGCGGCCACAGCTTCTGGTGGAGCCGCAGCGTGATGTCGGCATCCTCGGCCGAGTAGTTCGCCGCGACGTCGACGCTCACCTGGTCGAAGCTGATCTGCTTCGCGCCCTTGCCGGCGACATCCTCGAAGTGGATCGTGCGCAGCCCCAGGTAGTGCTCCGACATCGAATCCATGTCGTGGCGCGTCGCGGTGCTGTTGAGCACGTACGATTCGAGCATCGTGTCGAAACGCTGTCCGCGCAGGTGGATGCCGTGGTTCTCGAGCACGTGCATGTCGAACTTCATGTGCGCGCCGACCTTGGCGTGGCCGGGGTCTTCGAGCAGCGGGCGCAGTGCCTCGAGCACGCGCGCGCGGTCGAGCTGGTCCGGCGCGCCCGGGTAGCGATGCGCGAGCGGAACGTAGGCGCCGCGCCCGGGTTCCACGCAGAACGAGACGCCGACGATTTCGGCGCGCATGTAGTCGAGCCCGGTCGTCTCCGTGTCGAACGAAAACAGCGGCGCGCGCGCCAGCCGCTCGCGCCACGCGAGCAATTGGGTCCAGTCATCGATCAACGTGTAGTGCCGTTCAATCGGGTCGGCACCGAGCGCGAGTGCGGGCGCGGGCGCGGAGCTGGCCGCGGCATTCGCGGCGGTCGCGGCGGTCGCGGCGGTCGCGGCGGTTCCAGCGGCGGCGCCACCGGGCGCGCCCTCGCCGGCGTCGAGCGCGCGCAGGAAGGAGCGCATTTCCAGCCGCGTGTACAACTCGCGCAGCGCCGCGGTGTCCGGCGCTCGCGCATTGAGCGAGGCTTCATCGACTGGCAATTCCACGTCGCAACGGATCGTGGCGAGCTTGTGCGACAGCGCGAGCGTTTCGGTTCCGGCGCGCAGGTTCTCGCCGACCTTGCCGGTGATCTCGGCGGCATGCGCCTGCAGTTCGGCCAGCGTGCCGTAGGTGTTCAGCCATTTCGCCGCGGTCTTCGGGCCGACCTTGTCGATGCCCGGGATGTTGTCGGAGCTGTCGCCGACCAGCGCGAGGTAGTCGATGATCTGTTCGGGAAACACATCGAACTTCGCCTTGACGCCGGCGCGGTCGAGCACGGTATCGCTCATCGTATTGATCAGCGTGATGCGCTCGTTGACGAGCTGCGCCATGTCCTTGTCGCCGGTGGAGATCAGCACCTGCTCGCCATGGGCCGCGGCGCGCGTCGCCAGCGTGCCGATGACGTCGTCCGCTTCGACGCCATCGATGCGCAGCAGCGGCAGGCCCATGCCGCTGACTGCCTGCACGACCGGATCGATCTGCGCGCGCAGGTCATCGGGCATCGGCGCGCGCTGCGCCTTGTATTCGGCGAACAGGTCATCGCGAAAGGTGCGGCCCGGCGCATCGAACACGACGACGAGCCGCGTGCCCGGATGCTCGCGCAGCAGCTTCTTCAGCATGTTGAGCACGCCGTGTACGGCGCCGGTCGGCTCGCCGCGCGAGGTGGACAACGGCGGCAGCGCGTGGAAGGCCCGGTACAGGTACGAGAAGCCGTCGACCAGGATCAAATCGGGTTTGGGAGGCATTTTCGTCCGCAGTATAGTGGAGCGCCGACAGTGGCGCGGCGGGCGGTGGCAGGTGGAAACATGAGTGCTGCGGAACTCCAGATCATCGTGCTGGCGGCGGATGCCGAGGCGGGCGCCGCCCGCGTGGACAACGCGGGCGAGGATGCCGCGGCGCCGGGCGATACCGGCCTGCGCCAGGCGCCGCTGCCGCTCATGCTGAGCCGCGCCACGGCAGTGGCCGGGCATGCGGTCACCGTGGTGCTCGGCGCGCGCGCCGGTGAACTCGCGCCGGCGCTGGGCCGCTTGCCGGTGACGCTCGTCGTCGATCGCAACTGGGAAGAGGGCGAGGCTGCGCCGGTGCGCGCCGGCATCCAATCACTGGCCGGCAGCTGCGGCGGCGCGCTGCTCGTGAAAGCCTCGCAATCCGAGGTCACGACGGCGAACCTGCAACGCATCGTGGATACCTGGCGGCGCAACGCGCGCGCGATCGTCGCCGCGCCCAGCGGCGGCGGGCACGACCTGCCCGCGGTGTTCCCGCGCAGCGAATTTCCGGCGCTGCTGGCGTTGCGCGGCTCGCAGGGGCCGCAGTTGCTGTTGCGCCGTCCCGGCGCGCCCGTCGTCAGCGTGCCGTAGACGGATCCGGATCGCGCGGCGCCTTGCGCGTCGTCGTGTCGGGCGCTGGCGCGCTGCCGGATGATGGTGCGGGCGGGGAAATCACCGGCTGCGGCGTGTGATCGGGCAGGTACAGCGCGCCTTTCTGGCCGCAACCGCACAGCGTGCACATGCCCAATGCCGCAGCGGCCGCGGCCCGCCATCGCATCGGTCGTTGCTTGCGCCCGCGCACGTCCATCACGTGCCCGCCTGCGGCGCGATCGCATGCCGCGGCATCGGATGGCCCGCGCGCAACGCCAGCCAGCCCCGCACGACGCGGTAGGCAACCCACAGCCCGACCAGCGCAAAGCCCGCGATCGCGAAAAAGATGCCGATCACGATCAACGTGAGCGGCGCGCTTACGAACAGCGTGACGACGATCCACAGCAGCGCAAACCAGAACGTGCGGATCTGCCACTCGAAATGCGATTCCAGCCAGGTGCCGCGCGCTTCATGGCGGCGCGCGTAGTTCAGGATCACCGCGATGATCGAGGGCAGGCCGAACAGGAAGCGCCCGACGATGCTCGAGCTGGTCAGGATGCCGGTCAGCACCGCGAAGGCGTGCAGGCCGTAGATCAGCTGCACATAGTTCACGAGGCCGGGGGGCGGCATGCCCGCGATCGTGCTGTCGGTGCTGCCCAGCGTGGCGTTGTTCACGATGAGGATTCCTTGCGGCCGCTGCGCGCGAAACGCTCCGCGATGCGCCGATAGGCGTCGCGGAACGGCAGTCCTTCGCTGACCACCAGCGCGAATGCTTCGCCTGCCGCATGCACGGCGGGATCGATGCGGATGTTGGCGGCATTGAATTGCAGCGCGTCGATCGCCGGCGCGGCAATGCCAAGGCTGCGCTGCGCCAGGTCGATGCCGCGGAACAACGGCGCCTTCAGCAACTGCAGGTCGCGCTGGTAGCCCGACGGCAGCTTCGCGCACAGCGCGAGCGTCTCCGTCAGGCAGGCGAGCGCGGTCGCGCCATGGCCGCGCAGCAGTTCGAACACGTCCGGATTGCGCTTCTGCGGCATGATCGACGAGCCGGTCGTGAAGGCCTCGGGCAGCTCGACGAACGCGAATTCCTGCGTGCAGAACAACAGCAGGTCGGCGGAGAGCCGACCGAGGTCCTGCATCAGCAGCGTGACCTCAAGCAACAGCTGCGCCTCGGCCTTGCCACGCGAGAGCTGCGCCGCCGTGGCGGGCTCCTGGGTGGACTCGAACCCGAGCGCCTTCGTCGTGGCCGCGCGATCGAGCGGCAGGCCGGGCGTACCAAAACCCGCAGCGGAGCCGAGCGGGTTGCGCCCGGCGCGGCGCTGCGCCGCGCGCAGGCCTTCCGCGTCATCGCGCAGTTCGGACGCGAAACCGCCCGCCCACAACGCGACGGAGCTGGGCATGGCCTGTTGCATGTGGGTGTAGCCGGGCAGGGCGACCGTTCCCTGGCGCGCGGCAAGGCGATCGAGGGCAGCGGCCACCGCTTCAGTGCCCTCGGCCAGTCCGTCGAGCGCATCGCGCATGTACAGGCGCAACGCCGTCAGCACCTGGTCGTTGCGGGATCGGCCCAGGTGCACACGGCCGCCGGCCGCGCCGATGCGCGCCGTCAGGCGCTTCTCGAGCGCGGTTTGCCCATCCTCATCGTCGAGTGAAATGTGCCATTCGCCGCGCGCGTGGGAGTCGCCCAGTTCGCGCAGCGCTGTGCGGATGGCGACCGCGTCCTGGGCCTCGAGCAGCCCCTGGGCCTGGAGCATGCCGGCGTGGGCGATCGAGGCGCGCACGTCGTATTCCACCAGGCGCTCGTCGAGCGCGTGGTCTTCCCCGGCCGTGTAGCGCAGCACCCGCTCATCGAGCGGCGCACCTTTGTCCCAGAGTCTGCTCATGCCGTTCCGCGCAGGCGAATTGAGTTCAATGATAGTCCACAAAATAGTTTCATATTTGATCTAATCACCCATATATGGCGTGAATTGTATCACCCACGGTGCATACGCCGATTGACTGCCAGCATCAGGTCCTGCAACTCTTCGATGCGCAACACCGCGCCGCAAGTGAGGAAAACCGCGATCGATACGCCGATCGTCAGCAGCAGCAGGGCGAGCCGCGCCATGAAGGCCATGTGTTCCCAATCGGCCAGCAGCCAGTGCTGCGAGGCGAAGCAGACCAGCGCGAGCCCCGCGCTCGCCAGCAGCACCTTGCCCAGCAGCACCGACATGCGGCGGGTCTCGAGGCGCTTCAGGTGCCGGTGCATCAGCCAGTACAGCAGCAGGAAATTCGCGGTCGCCACGCAGCCGGTGGAGAACGCCAGCCCGCGATGGCCCCAGCCGAGATGGCGCGTGAAGATCCAGTTGAGCAGCAGGTTCAGCGCCACGGCGACGAAGCTGGTGTACATCGGGGTGCGCCGCTGGTCGAGCGCGTAGAAGGCATTGACCAGCACCTTCAGCGCCGCGTAACCCGCCAGGCCGATCGCGTAGAAACGCAGCGCGCCGGCCGCCTCGGCCGCCTGCCAGGCGCCGAAGCGCCCGTGCTCGTAGAGCACCGAGACGATCGGTTCGGCCAGCAGCATCAACCCGACCGTGCAGGGAATCGTCAGCAGGAACCCCAGGCGCATGCCGCGCGAGAGCTCGCCGCGGAACGCGGCCGTATTGCCGGTGACGGCCAGGCGCGACAGCAGCGGGAGCGTGACCGTGCCGAGCGCGACGCCGAACAGGCCGAGCGGCAGCTGCATCAGGCGAAACGCGATCGACAGCCAGAAGATCGGCCCGTCGCCAAGCTGCGAGGCGAACACCGAATTGATCAGCACGTTGATCTGGGTCGTGCTCGCCGCAATCACCGAGGGGCCCATCAGCGACAGCACGGCCACCACGCCCGAATCGCGCCACTGGAAGTCCGGGCGGTAGCGAAAACCCAGTCGATGGAGCCGTGGCAGCTGCACGCCGAGCTGCAATGCGCCGCCGATCAGCGTGCCGATGGCCAGGCCGACCAGCGCGAGCGGCCCGAAGTGCGGATCGAGCCAGTAGCCGAAGCCGACGCCGCCGACGATCGAGCCGATATTGAAGAAACTCGAGGCCATCGCCGGCATGCCGAACACGTTCTTCGCGTTCAGCATGCCCATGACCAGCGCGGCCAGCGACACCATCAGGATGAACGGAAACATGATGCGCGTCAGCTGGATGGTCAGCGCCGCCTTGGCGGGCGGAAAGCCCGGTGCGAGCGTCGCCACGAGCTGCGGCGAGTAGATGATGCCCAGCACGCACAACGCGCCGAGCACGACCGCGGCCATCGTCGCGACCTTGTTCGCCAGGCGCCACGCCGCCTCGTCGTTGGCGCGCGCCGCGGTCTTGCTGAAGGTCGTGACGAACGCGGTCGAGAGTGCGCCTTCGGCGAACAGGTCGCGCAGCAGGTTCGGGATGCGAAATGCCGCCGTGAACGCATCCATCGCGCCGCCGCCGCCGAACAGCGCCGCGCAGATCTGTTCTCGCAGCAATCCCAGCACGCGGCTGCACATCACGGCGAGCCCGACAATGCCGGCCGCGCGTGTATTCAGCCGTTCGGACTTCGGGCCGGATGCCATGAGAACGCTAGTCTACAGCGTGGCCGCCGCCGGATTCCTGCTCCGCGCTACTCAATGCCTTGATGTCGGCGACGATCAGCGTGCCGGTGCCCTCGTTGGTGAACACTTCGGACAGGATCGCATCGGGCGAGCGATAGCCGATCACGTGCACGCGGCGCACGCCGCCGCTGATCGCATCCTCGATCGCCAGCGCCTTCGGCAGCATGCCATCGTTGATCTTGCCGGCGTCGCGCAGGCGCTTCAGCCCCGCGAGATCGGTGTATGAAATGACCGAGCCCGGGTCATTGATGTCATCGAGGATGCCCGGTGCGCCGGTGCACAGGATCAGCTTCTCGGCCTGCAACGCGGCGCCGATCGCGGCCGCGACCGTGTCCGCGTTGATGTTGAGCAGCTGCCCGCTCGCATCGGCCGACAACGGACTGATGACCGGCATCAGGCCGTTTTCGAGGTGCTTGCGGATGACGCTGGTGTTGATGCGATCGATGTCGCCGACGAATCCGAAATCGACGGTGTCAGTGTCGCCCGGGTTCAGCTTCACCGGCGGGCGGCGGTGCGCCTGCACGAGCGAGGCATCGACTCCCGACAGCCCGACGGCGTCGATCTGCAATTCACGGCAAAAAGCGAGGATGCGCGTGTTGATGAGCCCGTTGAGCACCATCGACGTGGCGTCGATCGCCTTGCCATCGGTGATTCGGCGCCCCTGCACCATGCGCGTCGGCACGCCCATCGCCTCGGTGACTTCGGTGAGTTGCGGGCCGCCGCCGTGCACCATGACGACGCGGATGCCGAGGTAATGCAGGATCGCGATCTGCTCGATCAGCGCCCGCGTCATTTCCGCGTCGCCGAACACGGCGCCGCCCGCCTTGATGACGAAGGTGCGCCCCTTGTACATGCGGATGTACGGCGCGGCGGCGCGCAGCGCGCGAATCGTGGCGACCTGGTCGGTGCGGTGCAGCTTCATCAGGACATCCTCGGCTTCGAAAGCATCTGGTGCAGCACGGCCATCTGCGCCGGCATGCGGTTGTAGGCCTGGCGCAGCACGATGCTGCGCGGGCCGTCGAGCACTTCATCGGCGATCGCGCTGTTGCGGCGCACGGGCAGGCAATGCATCACGCGGCAGTCGTCCGCGGCGCGCCCGAACCAGTCGTTGCGCAGGCACCAGTCCTTCAGCGTCGCGCGCTGTGCCTGGTCGGCGGCCGCGTCACCGTAGTGGCGCGTGCTGCCCCATTCCTTCGCGTACACGACGTGCGCGCCCGCGAGCGCATCGGCGCGGTCGGCGGTTTCGGCGACGGTGCCGCCGCTTTGCGCGGCGGCGCTGCGCGCCTTGTCCATGATCGCGTCGGGCAACGCGTAGCCCTCGGGCCGCAGCACGACGATATCCATGCCGCGCATGGCCGCCATGTGCACGGTCGCGGCCGGCACGGCCAACGGCAAGGCCTTCGGATGCCAGACCCAGCTCAACACGAACTTGCGCCGTCCCTTGCCGGGGAGTTCATCGAGCGTCTTCCAGTCGGCGAGCGCCTGGCAGGGATGGTTGATCGCGGATTCGAGATTGATCAGCGGACGGTCGACGAGCGCGGCCATGGCCTTGAAGCGCTGGTCGTCGAGGTCTTCCTGGAGGTTCTCGCCCGCGGCGAAGGCGCGGATGCCGAGCGCGTCGCAATAGGACGCCAGCACCGGCAGTCCTTCGCGGATGTGTTCCGCCGCGGCGCCGGTCATCACGGCGCCGTCGCGCGTCTCGAGTTGCCACGTGCCCTGCCCGGGCGTGATCACCACCGAGCTTCCGCCGAGCCGCGCCATGCCCGCCTGGAATGACGAGAGCGTGCGCAGCGAGGGATTCATGAACAGGAGCCCCAGCACCTTGCCGGCCAGCGCCTGCGGTTCGGGCTGCGTTTCGAGTCGGCGCGCGAGCGCGAGCAGTTCCTGCACCTGCTCGCGTGAAAAATCCGCCAGGTCGATGTAGCGATTCACTGGAGGCCGATGTCGAGCAGCGCGGCGCGCAGCTGCTCGACGTGCTCCGGTTGCAGGATGTAGGGCGGAAGGAGCCGCAGCACGCGCGCATCGCCGCTGGTGCCGGCCAGGATGTCGCGTTCGAGCAGCGCGCGGTGGACGTCCTTGGCGGGACGATCACAGATGAGCCCGGTGAGCAGTCCCGCGCCCTGGTGCGCCTGCACGGGTCCCGCTGTGCAGCGCTCCCGGATGAGCGCTCCGATGTGCAGTACGTTTTCCAGCAGGTCTTCGTCCTCGATCGCGTCGATGACGGCCTCGATGGCCGCGCAGGCCATCGGTCCGCCGCCAAAGGTCGTGCCGAGCGCGTCGAGCTTGATGGCCGCGGCCGCGCGCGGGCCCATCAACAGCGCCGCGCAGGGAAATCCGTTGCCGAGCGCCTTGGCCGTCGTGAGCAGGTCGGGCGTGACGCCGTACAGGTTGGCGGCGAACGGCGCGCCAGTGCGGCCCATGCCGCATTGCACTTCGTCGAATACGAGCACCGCGCCGGTGGCATCGCAGCGCGCGCGCAGTGCGCGCAGGTAGTCGGCGCCGAGGTCGAAAGCGCCGCCGACGCCTTGCACCGGTTCGACGATGACGGCTGCGGTCTCGCGCGTGATCGCATCGAGCGCGGAAGCGTCCCGTCGCGGCAGGAAGCGAACATCGAAAGGCGCGCGCGGGAATCCGTACCATTTCGCAGCGGCGCCCCAGGTGATGGCGCCCGCCGCCGCCGTGCGACCGTGGAAGGCGTGCTCCATGGCTACGACCTGCGAGCGCCGCGGGTTCAGCGCGAAAGCCATCTTCAGCGCGTTCTCGTTCGCCTCGGCGCCGGAATTGACGAAGAACACCTGGCTGAAGTGCCCGCCCGCGAATGCCAGCAGCCGCTCGGCCGCGCGCGTGCGCACATCGAGTGGCACCGCATTGCTCTGGAAATTCAGCGCCTGCGCCTGTGCGGCGAGCGCGCGCGTCCAGCCCGGATGCGCGTAGCCGAGCGCCGCGACGGCATGCCCGCCGTACAGGTCGAGCACGCGGCGTCCGTCGGCCGTGTGCAGCCACACGCCTTCGGCGTGCGTCACCTGCAACGGATATTGCGCGAACACCGGCGCCAGCGGTCCGGCGATGGCAGGCGTTGATGGCGATGACGGCGATGGCAGCGCGGCGTTCATCGCATCAGGTCCAGCCCGCGGCGGGGGCGGTGAGCCCCATTGTCTCCGGGAATCCCAGCAACCGGTTCATCCATTGCATCGCGCCGCCGGCGGCGCCCTTGTTCAGGTTGTCGGCGACGCTCATCACCGCAACCGTGCGCGCGTCGCTCGCGACGCCGAGCCGCGCGTAGCCGCTGGCGACGATTTCCTTGAGGCGCGGCGGTTTCTCGCCGACCTGCACCAGCGGCGCGTGCCGGTAGAAATCCGCCAACTGCGACCGCAGCGCATCGGTGGAAAGCGGGCGCTTCAGCACCGCCTGCACCGTGGCATGGATGCCGCGCGCATGGGGGCCGGAGTGCGGCACGAAGGCAAAATGCGCCGCGGTGCCGCTCGCGGCCTGCGCGCAGGCGGTGATTTCGGCGGTGTGGCGATGTGCGAGCGCGTTGTAGGCGTACAGGTCCGCGTGGCGCAGCGGATGATGCGTGCCCTCGACGGGCTTGCGACCCGAACCGGTGCTGCCCGTGACGGCGGCCACGAACAGCTGCGGCTCGATCAGGTCGAGCGCGAGCAACGGCACCGCCGCCAGCAGGATGGTCGTCGCGAAGCAGCCCGGATGCGCGACGTGCGGCGTCTTCAATTCGCGCAGGTGCTCCGGCACGGCGCAGGTGAATTGCGCGATGCGCGCGGGCGCGCCGTGCGGATGCTGGTATACGGCCTCGTAGGCGGCTGCGCTCGAGTAGCGAAAATCAGCCGAGATATCGACGACGCGCGGCGCGTGGCCGGCGCGTTCCGCAACGCCGAGCAGCGAATCGATCAACGCGGCCGATACACCATGGGGCGCCGCGGAAAGAATCGCCGGCGCGCGTTCGGTGCGCAGCAGCGCTTCGATTTGCGACTGCGACTTGAAGAGTTCATCGGCGTAGACGGGCGCGAGGTGCGGAAACGCCTTCGCCACCGGCTCGCCCGGGCTCCCGTCGGACATGACGCCGGCGAGCCCGAGCTGCGGATGCGCGGCGATGAGGCGCAGCAGCTCGCCGGCCACGTAGCCGGTGCCGCCGAGCACGATGGCCGGCACGCGTTCCATGGCGCTATTCGGCCGCCCGCGCCGCTGCCGCGCGTTCGCCCAGGCCCACCGCGGCGATCACCGCGTCGCCGAGCGCGGCCGGGTTGCTGATCGCGTTGCAGGCCGGCACCTTGATCTGCTGCTCGATGATGTCGACGCCGACCTGGTTGTCGGTCGAAGGTCCCGTGACCATGCACGGCTCGACCTTGAATCGATCGCGCAGCAACTGCACGCCGCCCCAGGCCGCGACCGGATCGTTCGCCGACAACACCAGGCCCGTGATCGCGCGGCGAATGTCCTCGCCGTTGAGGATCGCATCGACGCCGTAGGTGCCGAGCAATCCGTCGCCGAGCTCGAACACGATGACGTCGGGCTTGCCCGCGGCCAGCTCGGTCAGCATCGTGCGCGTCAGCGCCGGACCCGTGCGCGCCGAGGTCGTGACGACGCCAAGGTCGGTGAAGATCATCGATTTGCGCGCGCCGGCATCCTCGAAGGCCATGATGTCGCGGCGGAGCGAGACGCCGGTGGCCTTGAACGCATCGACGACGAGGCCGCGATGGCGCATGCGCGAAATGATCGCCGCGGCGGCTGCGGTCTTGCCCGCTTCCATGCAGGTGCCGGCCAGCGCAACGATCGGCACGCCGCGCGCATCGAGCGTGGCGCCGTAGTCGAGCCGGCGGAAACCGACGCGCGCGGGCACGCCGATGCGCTCGCCGAGATAGGGGAACTGCAGCACCACGCCGAGCACGCGGCAGTCAAAGGGCTTGCCCTTGTCGGGCGTCGCGGAATCGCAGATGCCCATGACGCCGCCGATGTTCAGCATCTGGATCACATCGCCGGGCTTCAGCGACGCCGGCACATGGCCTGAATAGCCGAACAGCGCCTTGCGTGGTCCCAAGGCCCCGACCACGACGTCGCCGCGTGCGACCTTGGCCATTCGTCCGCTGGTCAGCTCGAGCGTGTTGTAAGTTGATTTGTTGTTGAGGATCTCGGCGACGATGACGACGCCTTCCTCGGCCGGGATCTCGTCGGCGATGCGCAGCTCGTGGCCGAGCTCGCAGGCCTGCGTGATCGAGGCAATCTTGTCGACGACCACGGTCTTCATGGTTGTTGCGCTCCTTGCGCCGCCATTTCGCCGGCGCGCACGTGGAACATGCCCGTCAGCGCGACGATCTTCGAGAAGCCGAGCGCATCGGCGCTGGTCCACTCGCCGGCGGCCTCGCCGTACACGCCTTTCGAAGCGCTCATCAGCGAGTAGGGCGATTCCACGCCTTCGACGAACACACTGCCCGCGCGAAACAGCAGGTGCACTTCGCCGGTCACGCGTTGCTGCGAGGACAGGAACAGCGCCTCGATGTCGCGGCACACCGGATCGAGCAGCTGGCCTTCGTGCACCCAATCGCCATAGGGGAGCGCCAGCGTCTCCTTGATGCGCTGCTGGCGCGGCGTCAGCACGAGCTTCTCGAGCTCGCGGTGCGCGGTCAGCAGCACTTCGGCGGCCGGCGCCTCGAATGCGACGCGACCCTTCGTGCCGATGATCGTGTCGCCCAGGTGAATGCCGCGCCCGATGCCGAATGGCGCGGCCGTCGCCTCGAGCCGCTCGATGATCTCCACGGGCGTAAGCGCTTTGCCATCGAGCGCCGCCGGCCGGCCCTGCTCGAAGCGCAGCGAATGATGTTGCGGCAGCGGCGGCCGGTCGAACGCATCCTTCGACAGGACCCACGCGCTTTCGGGAATGCTGCCCTTCGAGGTCAGCGTCTCGGTGCCGCCGATCGTGACGCCCCACAGGCCGCGATTGGTGGAGTAGGCCGCGCCGTAGGGCGGCACCGGCAGCGCGCGCGCGCGCAGGTATTCCAGTTCCTCGGCGCGCTTGAACGCGCGATCGCGCACGGGTGCGATGATCTCGAGTTCCGGCGCCAGCGTGCGCAGCGCGACTTCGAAGCGCACCTGGTCGTTGCCGGCGGCGGTGCAGCCGTGCGCGATGGAATTCGTGCCGAGCCTGCGCGCCATCAACGCGATCGTCTGCGCCTGCATGACGCGCTCGGCCCCGACACACAACGGATAGAGCTGGCCGCGCCGCACGTTGCCGATGATCAGGAAGCGCAGCACCTGTTCGTAGTAATCGGCGCGCGCGTCGACCTGGTGGTGTTCGATCGCGCCCAACGCGAGCGCGCGCTCGCGCAAAGCCTTGGCGGCGGCGTCGTCGATGCCGCCGGTGTCGACCGTCACGGTGATCACCGGACGCTGGTATTGCTCCGCGATCCAAGGCACCAGGAACGAGGTGTCGAGGCCGCCGGAATAGGCCAGCACGATGGGCTTGGCGCCCGCATTCGCAGCAATCGTCATGGATTCAGACCCCGAAGTGGTCGCGGAGGCGCGCGAGCAAGCGTTGTTGCGCCCGCCCGTCGGGCGTGGCGATGAAGATGGTGTCGTCGCCGGAAATCGTGCCGACGACTTCGGGCCACGCGGCCTTGTCGAGCGCGACCGCGACGCTTTGCGCGGCGCCGGTCGTCGTGCGCAGCACCGTCAGCGCCGCGCCCGCTGGCCGCGCCGAACGCACGAACTGCGCCAGCGCGCCGAAACTGCCCTGCGCATGCGCGGTTTCCGCCGGCGGCGCGAGGTAGCGGCCGCTGGCCTTCAACACGCCCAGGTCGCGCAGGTCGCGGCTGATCGATGACTGCGTGACGGCGAAGCCGCGCTTGCGCAGCAGCTGCGTCAGCTCGGATTGCCGCCGCACCACGCCGTTGCCAAGCAGCGCGAGGATGGCCTCGCGGCGCTCCTGCAGGTGGTGGTCGTTCAGCATGGCGGCGCTTTGTGCATAAACATGCGTCAATTATGCATAAATATGCAAACAACGTCAATATGCGGATTGCCGCCGCATGAAGCGCACTTAGAGTGCGCAGGACCGCCTCCGTACAAGTCAATTTTCGAGAAGTCTTTTAAAAGACTGAATTCAGTCTTTGCATCCGCAGGGGCATCGCATGCGCTTCTCCACCCAGGTCAAGTCAGTCAGCTACCTGAAAACCAACGCCGCGGAAGTGCTGAAAGAGATTGCCGACAGCCGCCAGCCGCTGATCATCACGCAACACGGTGAAGCCAGCGCTGTGCTGCTCGACGTGAAAGCCTATGAGCAGATGCAGGAAACACTGGCGATGCTCAAGCTCCTGGTCCTGGGCCAGCGGCAGGAGGCGAGCGGCAACTTCCGGCGGATCGAGGAGGTCGTCGATCGCATCAGACCCACTTTTCGCGCGGACTGAATGCGTCGCCCATTGTTGCTCACCGAGGGCGCGGCGACCGATCTCGAAGACCTGTATCGATTCGCCGTCGAGAATTACCTCGGAGCGCAAGCCGACCGCCTGTTGCGGCAGTTGGCCCAGCTGGCTTTCAACGGGTATGCGCAGTTGGGCCTTGTTCCGCCTGAGCTGCGCGAACTCGGGTTGGCCGACTATCGACAGGCGGTCCTGCGACCCTATCGCGCGATATATCGAATCCGCGACACCCATGTGATCGTCTACATCGTCGCGGACGTCCATCGCGACTTGCAGTCACTGCTGGGGCGCAGGATGCTTGCGCCATAGACTGGCAGTCAAAGGTGCGCTGACATGTACACACTCTATTACTCACCCGGCACGGCCAGCCTGGCCGTGCATCTCGCCTTGCTGGAGATCGGTGCGCCGTATCGGCTCGAGCTGGTGGATTTCGACCGCCAGGCGCAGCGCAGCGCCGAGTACCTCAGGTTGAATCCGCAAGGACGCGTGCCGACGCTGGTCATCGACGGCAAGGCGCATGGCGAAGTGGCCGCGCTGTTGTTGATGCTGGCGGATCGGCATCCGGAGTCGCGGCTCGCACCGCGCGTGGGCGATGCGCAGCGCAACGACCTGTACCAGTGGCTCGCGTACGTGAGCTTTACGCTGGGCGCCACGTTCCGGAACTGGTTCTACCCGCGCGACCTGGGCTCGGCCGAGCATCCGGATGCGGTGAAAGGCGCATTACGCACGCGCATCGAGACGGCGTGGGACGGCATCAATGCGCACCTGGGCGAGGGCGGCCCCTACCTGCTCGGCGACACGCTGTCGATGGCGGACCTGCAGCTGCTCATGTACATGCGCTGGTCGCGCAACATGCCCAAGCCGGCGCTCCATTGGCACGCGTTGGCCAGCTTCGCCAAGCACATGCGTACACGCCCGAGCTGGCAGAAACTCTGCGACCTAGAGGGCCTGACCGAATGGCGCGGTTGAACTAGACTAGCGGGCCAGTCCAGCGTCCAGCCGGGGGAGAGCGCGTCATGTTGCCGGAAGAGGTTCGTACCGCCGCACACGCGCGCGCGATCGTCGAGATGCGCGGGCTGCAGCACGTCAAGATCGGCATCTTCGACAATGACGGCATCCTGCGCGGCAAGTACATCAACCGCGAAAAGTTCTTCGCCGCGCTCGACAAGGGCATCGCCTTCTGCGATGTCGTGCTCGGCTGGGATTCAAACGACGCGGTCTATGACAACGTCAAGTTCACCGGCTGGCACACGGCCTACCCGGACGCGATGGTGCGGCTCCTGCCGGAAACCTGCCGCAGCCTGCCGCTCGAGGGCGACATGCTGTTGTTCCTCGGCGAATTCACCGGCCGCGCGGAACCCGTGTGCCCACGCTCGACGCTGCGTCGAGTGGTGGAGCGCGCCGCTGCCGCCGGCTACAACGTGTCGGCCGCGGCCGAATTCGAATTCTTCGTCTTCAATGAAACGCCCGACAGCGTGCGCGCGAAGGGCTATCGCGACATGCAGCACATGACGCCGGGCTACTTCGGCTATTCGATGCTGCGCGCGTCGGTTCACACCGAGCTGTACCAGGCGCTGCTGCAACTCGCCGCGGACATGCGCATGCCGATCGAGGGATTGCATACCGAAACGGGTCCCGGCGTGCTCGAGGCGGCACTGAAATACACCGAGGCGCTCGAAGCGGCCGACCGCGCCGCGCTGTTCAAGACCTTCACGAAGGTGCTGGCGCAGCGCCGCGGGCTGATGGCGACGTTCATGGCCAAGTGGTCGCAGCACATGCCGGGCCAGAGCGGCCACCTGCACGTCTCGATGACCCGCAAGGACGGCAGCCCGGCGTTCCACGACGAGAAGAAGCCGCACGCGATGTCCGATGAAATGCGTTGGTTCGTCGGCGGGCAGCAGGCGTTGATGCCCGAGCTGCTGGCGATGGTGGCTTCCACCGTGAACAGCTATTCGCGCTTGGTACCGGGCTTCTGGGCGCCCACGTCGGCGACCTGGGGCGTCGAGAACCGCACCTGCGCGTTGCGAGTCATCCAGGGCGGGCCGAAGTCGCAGCGCGTGGAGTATCGAATCTCCGCCGCCGACATCAATCCGTACCTGGCGATCGCGGTCGCGATCGGCTCGGGACTGTGGGGCATCGAACACCGCATCGAACCGGACGAGCCGATGGTGGGCACCGCGTACGATCGCAAGCTCCCGGCAAAACGCCAGCTGCCGCGCACGTTGAGCGAGGCCGCCGAGCGGCTGGCCCGTTCGAAGCCGGCGCAGGAATTGTTCGGCGCGCCGTTTGTCGAACACTTCGCCGCCAGCCGTGAGTGGGAGGAGCGCGAGTTCCGGCGCCATGTCACCGACTGGGAACTGGCGCGTTACTTCGAAATCATCTAGCGGGTCGCGAACAACATGCTGAAAACCATCAGTCCGGTCGACGGACGTCTCTACGTCGAGCGTCGCCCGGCGACCCCGGCCGAAATCGACGCGACGCTGCAACGGGCGCAAGCCGCGCAGCGTGCGTGGCGCAGCGTGCCGGTCACCGAGCGCGCCGCGATCATCGAGCGATTCTGCGCGGCCTTCGAGGCGCGCGGCGCCGAGATCGCCGCCGAACTCAGCTGGCAGATGGGGCGTCCAAGCCGTTATGCGCCGAATGAAGTGCGCGGCATGCTCGAGCGTGCGCGCTACATGTCGAGCATCGCCGCCGAGGCGCTCGCCGACATCGATGTCGGCCCGAAGCCGGGCTTCCACCGGTTCCTCAGGCGCGAGCCGCTCGGCGTCGTGTTCACGGTCGCGGCCTGGAATTACCCGTACCTGATCGCTGTCAACAGCGTGGTCCCCGCGCTGCTCGCGGGCAACGCCGTGGTGCTGAAGCACTCGGCGCAGACGCCGCTGTGCGCCGATCGTTATGCGGAGTGCTTCGCGGAAGCGGGATTGCCCGCCGGCGTGTTCCAGGTGCTGCACCTCGAGCATGCGGCGACCGAGGCGGTGATCCGCGACCCGCGCGTCGACTTCGTCGCGTTCACCGGCTCCGTCGCGGGTGGGCACGCGGTGCAACGCGTCGCCTCCGAGCGTTTCATCGGCGTCGGCCTCGAGCTCGGCGGCTGCGATCCGGTGTACGTGCGCCACGATGCCGACGTGCCGCATGCGATCGAGAACATCGTCGACGGCGCGTTTTTCAATTCGGGGCAATCGTGCTGCGGCATGCAGCGCATCTACGTGCATGAGAGCGTCTACGACGCATTCACGCGCGGCGCCACCGAGCTGGTGCGGCAGTACGCGCTCGGCAATCCGCTCGATGCGGCGACGACGCTCGGGCCGGTGGTGCGCGCGAGCGCCGCCGATGCGATCCGCGCGCAGGTCGATGCGTCGATCAAGGCGGGCGCGCGGGCTGCGATCGACGAGCGCGCGTTCCCGCTGAGCAGGCCGGGCACGCCGTACCTCGCGCCGCAACTGCTGCTCGATGCGCCGCCGGCCTCGACCGTGATGCGCGAAGAAATCTTCGGGCCGGTCGCCGGCGTCATGAAAGTGTCGTCGGATGACGAGGCCGTGCGGCACATGAACGACAGCGCCTTCGGTCTCACGGCCGCCGTGTGGTCGCGCGACGAGGCCGCGGCGTTGGCAATTGGCGATGCGCTGCAGACGGGCACCTTCTTCCTAAACCGCTGCGACTATCTCGATCCGGCGCTGGCCTGGGTCGGCGTCAAGGATTCCGGCCGCGGCTGCACCTTGTCGGTGATCGGCTTCGAGCACCTGACGCGGCCAAAGTCCTTCCATCTGCGGGTGACGACGTGAGCGCAATCCTCAAGGCGAACTGGAACTATCCGACGCGCGTGTGGCATGGGCCCGGCCGCATTGCGGAACTCCCCGCGGCGTGCGCAGCGCTTGGAATCAAGCATCCGTTGCTGGTGACCGACGAAGGACTGCGCGACGCACCGATGGTGCGCGCCGCCATTGCGCTCGTGCCGGGCACCGGCCTTTTCGCTGGCGTGCGCGGCAATCCGGTCGCCGCGAACATCGAGGCGGGCCTGGCCGCGTACCGCAACGGCGGACATGACGGCGTCATCGCATTCGGCGGCGGCTCGGCGCTCGATGCCGGCAAGGTGATCGCGTTCATGTCCGGCCAGTCGCGCCCGCTGTGGGATTTCGAAGACGTCGGCGACTGGTGGACGCGCGCCGACGAGCGCGGCATCGCGCCGGTGGTCGCGGTGCCGACGACGGCAGGCACGGGTTCGGAAGTGGGGCGCGCCGGCGTCGTCATCAACGAGGCGACGCACCAGAAGAAGATCATCTTCCATCCGAAGATGATGCCGGGCGTCGTGATCAGCGACCCGGAACTGACAGTGGGCCTGCCGCCGGCTGTCACCGCCGCAACAGGCATCGACGCGTTCGTGCACTGCTTCGAGGCCTTCTGCGCGCCGGGATTCCACCCGCTCGCCGATGGCATTGCGCTCGAAGGCATGCGCCTGATCCAGGAATTCCTGCCGCGCGCCTGCGAGGACGGCCGGGACATCGAGGCGCGCTCGCGCATGCTGGCCGCGGCGAGCATGGGTGCGACGGCGTTCCAGAAGGGGCTGGGTGGCGTGCACGCGATCGCGCATCCGGTCGGCGCCTTCTACAACACGCACCACGGCCTCACGAATGCGATCGTGCTGCCGTACGTGATCGTGCACAACCGTCCGGCGATCGAGCCGCAGCTCGCGGTGATCGCGCGCGTGCTCGACCTCAAGGGCGACCCGTTTGCGGCCGTGTTCGACTGGGTGCTGGCGTTCCGCGAGCGGCTGAAGATTCCGCACACGCTGGCCGAGATCGGCGTCACGCTCGACAAGCCCGACACGATCGGGCACGAGGCTTCCCTCGATCCGTCGGCGAGCGGCAATCCGCTGCCGACCGATGCGCAGGCGTATTCGCGTCTGTTTCGCTCGGCGGTCAAGGGCGACCTGAAGCTCAAGGGTTGATGTGAGCGAGCCGCGCATCCTCATCATCGACGGCAACCGCGCCGCGATCCGCGAGCAGCAGGCCGCGGCCGGCGGCCGGCCGACCGGCGAGGGATACGCGCTCGCGTTGCAAGGGCTGGCGCGCGTGCACTGCGACATCGTGCGTCCCGCCGATGCGGCCGTCACGCTGCCGGCCGGCGCGAATCTGGGCGACTACGACGGCGTCGCGATCACCGGCTCCGCGCTCAACATCTACGACGGCGGCGAACACATCGAGCGGCAGGTCGAACTGATGCGCGCAGTGTTCGACAGCGGCGTGCCGTGTTTCGGCAGTTGCTGGGGCTTGCAGCTCGCCGTGACCGCGGCCGGTGGACGCGTGAGCGTCAACCCCAGGGGCCGCGAATTCGGGTTCGCGCGCCGCATCATGCTCAATGACGCCGGGCGCGCGCACGACATGTACCGCGGCAAGCCCGTGGTGTTCGAAGCGGTCACCGTGCACCTGGATGCCATCGAAACCCTTCCGCCCGGCGCCTCGCTGCTCGCCGAAAGCGACATGGGATTGCAGGCGATCGAGATGCGTGTCGGGAACTGCCTGTTCTGGGGCGTGCAATACCACCCGGAATACAGCTTCGCGGACATCGCGGCCACCGCGAAACGCTATGCGCAGGTGTTGCTCGGCGCGGGATTGTTCGCCGACCGATCCGAACTCGACGCCTGGGTCGGTGACGCGCTCGCGCTCGATCGCAATCCGCGCGACGCGCGATTGTGCTGGCGGCATGGACTCGGCCCGGCGATGCAGGATGTCGCCGTCAAGATGGCCGAGCTGCGCAACTGGCTGCACGTGCAGGTACTGCCGCACCACGGGGCATGATGCCCAGCGCCCATTGGCCGCTGCTCGCGCTCGCGGGTTTCGCCGCGGGCGCGATCAACGCGCTGGCCGGCGGCGGCACGCTGGTGAGCTTTCCCGCACTGCTGGCGCTGGGCATTGCGCCGGTGACGGCCAACATCACCAGTACCGTTGCGCTGTGCCCCGGCTACCTGGGCGCGGCGCTGGCGCAACGCCGCGACCTCGCGGGCCAGCGATGGCGCCTGTTGTCGCTCCTGCCGGTCGCGGCATGCGGTGGCCTGCTCGGCGCCGCCTGGCTGCTGCACACGAACGAGCGCGCCTTCGCGCGCGCCGTGCCATGGCTGATCCTGCTCGCCTGTGCGCTGCTCGCGCTGCAGGAGAAAGTGCGTTCGATGTTGCAGAGCCGGCAGCCGGCGGCGGCGTCGTACTGGGCGCTGCCGTTGGTCGGCGCCGGCGCGATCTACGGCGGATATTTCGGCGCCGGCATGAGCGTAATCCTGCTCGCCGCGCTGGGCATCGTCTTCGACGATTCGCTGCTGCGCCTGAACGCACTGAAGCAATGGCTGGCGCTCGCGGCCAATGCCACCGCCGCCGCCTGGCTCGCGCTGCGCACGCCGCTCGATTGGACGGTGGTGGCGGTGCTCGCGCTCAGCGCGGCGCTGGGCGGAGCCTGCGGTGGCCGCATCGCCGGCCGCCTCTCGCCACCCGTGTTGCGCCGCGCCGTCGTGTTGCTCGGCGTCGCGATCGCGTTGGTCTACCTGTACCGCATACCGTGACGGCCTCGCACGC
>Ga0209023_10001203_pt1 | contig 35613 bp, 32 predicted proteins | sample LakOneMetagenome_FD_187468 | JGI IMG/M metagenome (GOLD analysis project Ga0209023, IMG submission 187468) | Freshwater and sediment microbial communities from Lake Erie, Canada (SPAdes) (version 2) | ecosystem: Environmental > Aquatic > Freshwater > Lentic | place: Lake Erie, Canada...
GGTGTCGGCACACACTCGTCGACTTTCACGGGAAATAGAAGCAGGCAGCCCCTAGTGGCGTGGCGGGGGCGTTCTCATGGCAAACGCCCAGTACTTCATGACAGAAAACGCCCCTTTCACCCCATTGGCAGGAGATCCGGCGCGGTGCTAGCTACAGTGGCCACATCAAAACCACATTGAAAGTCCCCATGAAAGCGACCCTCCTTGCTCTCGCCGCCGCCAGCGCGCTGGCAACTGCCCCCGCCCACGCCGAAAACGCCACAGGCTACTGGACCGGCGTCATTGCCAACACTCTCACAGTCAACGTCCAGTTGACCAAAGCTCCCGACGGCCGTTGGGATGCAACATTGACAGCCCCACAGCAGTCCTTGGAGACCAAGGTCGACAACCTGGCAGTAACAGACACTCAGATCAACTTCGCGCTGACCAAGCTGAACGCCGCATACACTGCCCGCTGGAACGACCAGGAAAAGGTCTGGACCGGCACCTGGAGCCAGCACGGCCAAAGCGTCCCACTGCTGCTCAAACGCACGGACGGCAAAGCGTTAAAGCCAAAGCGGCCTCAGGAAGATGCAATCACCGCCATCATGCCAAGCTACACCACCAGCGAAGTCAGTTTCACGAACGACACAGCCAAGGTTAATCTGGTCGGAACCTTCACCGCTCCGCGTGGCAAAGGCCCGTTCCCGGCAGTGGTGCTGGTGCACGGCTCCGGCCCCCTCAATCGCGATGAAGAGTTATTCGACCACAAGCCCTTTCTGGTCCTGGCCGATCACCTGAACCGCCAAGGCATTGCAGTGCTGCGCTACGACAAGCGCGGGGTAGGCAAGTCCACCGGCATTTACAAGGGAGCAACCACGTTCGACTTTGCCAGCGATGCCGAAGCAGCAGTGCGCTACCTGCGTGGCCGCAACGACGTAGTTGCCAAGCACATCGGCATCGTCGGCCATTCAGAGGGGGCAATGATCGCCCCGCTGGTTGCCTCGCGCGACCCTGCTCTCGGTTTCGTGGTGATGCTGGCGGGCCCCGGCGTGCGTGGCGAACTGCTGATGGTGGAACAAATCGCCCTGATGGCCAGGTCCAGCGGCGCCCCGGACGATGTCGTCTCCGAGGGCCGTGTGCTGAACAAGGCCATGTTCGCGGCCTTGGCGTCGGAACCACAACTGGAAGCGGCAACCAAGAGGGCACTGCTGGCTATTGAAGAGGCCGAACGCAAAGGCACACTCCCTGCGGGAATGGACCAAGCCAGGCTTGCCCACTTTTCCACGCCGTGGTTTCACGCTTTCCTCAGGCATGAGCCGGGCCCGGTGCTACAGGCAATCCAGCAGCCAATCTTGGTGCTGAACGGCGAGCTCGATATGCAGGTGCCTGCCGATATGGATCTTTCCGCAATTCGTTCCGCGCTCAAAGGCAATCCGCGCGCAGTCGTGAAGGAACTGCCGAAGCTAAACCATCTGTTCCAGACAGCGGCAACCGGTTCCAGCGGCGAGTACTTCGGCATCGAGGAAACAATCGCGCCCATCGCGCTCAACACCGTGAGCGACTGGATCCGGGCCACTGTCAGGTAGTCGGCGCAGCGTAGAATAGCTCCATGGAAAAAATAGTCCCACCGCACACGGACAGCGACCGGCTCCTCCCGCACAGCATGGCAACAAAATTGGCGGGCTGGTCGGCCGTTGCGCACCAGTATCCGGTTTTCAGCAACACATGGTTTGCCTACCGCATGCGCTCCTTCCTTGCGCCAATGGCGATGCTCGCGCTGGTCCTGTGCGTGATTGCGGTATTCACAGGTGGTCCCGGTCCTGGGCACAACCTGGTGCGTTTCTACATGGTCTTCCCGACCATGTGGGTGGTGGTGGCACTTGCCCTTTCGCTGGGCCGCGGCCTGGGCGTACTGATTTACCTACGGCGCTGGAGTCCAAGACGCGAAGCTGCCGGGATTGTCTGCGCGTTGCTGTTTGGCGTACTGGTAGCGCTGTCGTTGACGCCTTTCCTCAGGCTTTCGAATGAACCAACGCCTGGGCGCGCCCAAACGGTGCAGGAAATCCAAGAATCGCGCGAGAGCCGCATCGTCAACCTGATTGTGTGGTTCCCTGTGCTGGTATGGCTGGCGGGTCCCTTCGACCTGCGCGCCTACTTCCGGCAGCGCGACCTGCTTCGCCAGGCCGACGTGCAGGCCCAGATGGAACGCTACAGGAACGAACGCAATGAAGTGGAAGCGCAGTTGTCGGTGCTGGCCAGCCAGGTTGAGCCGCACTTCCTGTTCAATACCCTGTCGGGCGTGCGTGCCGCCATGCTGTCCGATCCAGCCCGCGGCATTGTCATGATCGACCACCTGATCGATTACCTTCGCTCCACCATTCCGCAGCTGCGCGCGGACCGGTCGCAGGCCTTTGTCGACCTCGGCTCGCAACTCGACTCGGTGCGCGCCTATCTCGGCATTATGCAGGTGCGCATGCCACGCCTGAATGTCCGGATCGAATGCCCGGAGGAGCTGCGCAGCGCCTCCATTCCGCCGCTCATGCTGATTTCGCTCGTGGAAAATGCGGTCAAGCACGGTATCGAACTCAAAAAGGGACCCGCGCAGCTCTGTATAACGGCTGCGCGCACCAGCACGGACGAGGGGAAATTTTTGGAACTGTCCGTCTCTGACGACGGCGTCGGCTTCGGGGCGTCAGCCGGCAGTGGCATCGGCTTGAGCAATATCCGTGAACGGCTCAAGCACTTGTACGGCGGCCAGGCCGCGCTTTCATTGCGTGCCGGAGATGCGGGCGGGGTAGTGGCGAGCATCGTGCTCCCGCTGCACACCATCACAACCGAAAGGGCCTGACATGCCAACCGCTGTTATTGCCGACGACGAAGACTTGCAGCGCAACGATCTGCAGCGCCTGCTTGCACTTGTGTGGCCCGAGCTGGAGATTGTCGCCTCGTGCGAGGATGGGGGCGACGCACTGGAAGCCATCGATCGCCTTCGTCCTGATTTGGCTTTTCTCGATATCCGCATGCCCGAAATCAGCGGGCTGGACGTGGCCAGGGCGAGCGCGGGTGCATGCCGCGTCGTCTTCACCACCGCCTACGATACCCATGCAATCGAGGCATTCAACCTGGGCGCGGTCGATTACCTGGTCAAGCCCGTCACGCTGGCACGGCTGGAGCAGGCCGTCACGCGCTTGCGCACGCAGGTCGACGCCGGTGCGGGCGGTGCGGATCTCATCAAGGCACTGGGGGAACTGGACAAGCGCCTGCGCGCGAGCGCAAAGGAAGAGCGCATCCGCTGGATCAGCGCCACGGCGGGCAACGTGATTAAAATCTTCCCGATCGACGAAGTGCTGTTCTTTGAAGCAGACTCACGCTATACACGGGTGGTTAGCGCCACCGATGAAGGGCTGATACGAATGCCGATCAAGGATCTGCAAGTGGGACTGGACCCAGAGCAGTTCTGGCAAATCCACCGCGGCACGCTGGTATGCGTACGCGCCATCGCCCGGGCTCGGCGCGATGAGTTTGGCAACATCACCGTCGAATTGCGCGAGCATGCTGCGCAGCTGAAGGTAAGCCAGACTTATGCCTGGCGCTTCCGCAGTGAGGTGCAGATGCGCTGACTTTTGGCCTGCCTTTCCGAAGAAATGTCCGTCGTGTGCGGTCCGAATCTCAACCTTAAACGAGGTTACTGCCCGCACTCCAAGTGCGTCAGTGTTCAACTATCTGTCACCCTTTGGGCGCCAGCGGCGAGGCCGGCCGACGCCAGCTTGCGGTCGAGTACAATCGACGAGAGCCAACAGCAGACAGTGCAAGGCGAGAACTAATCAACCAGTGGGCAGAGTTTCAATGCACCTTTATTTGCCGGTTTTAGTAATGTGCGCTGTGAGCGGCGCCTACTACGTATTCGATATTGCTGAGCCTAAACGTAGTGTGCGGCTGATGGTCTCTGCGCACGGTGTGTTAGGTGCTCTGCTGTACTCGATCGCGATTCTGTGCGCGTATCAATCTCCGACATATCGGCCAGGGGCAACGCTTCCATTTCTTCTGGCATTTTTGTTGCCTCTTTCATCGATAGTTTTCTCGTTTTTTCGATTTCGAGGCCCCAAGGCCCTACATTTTGCACAGCTCTTGAATTTAAGTGCGTTAGCCTACACGCTGTTTTTTGGTGCGATGGCTGTATCCGGCGATTGGCTGTGACCCTTTCCAGAACTCCCCCGAACTTTAGGAATTAAAATTGCACTGATCGAATCGCCGCATCACGCCCTGAGGCACTCAGTCAAGTAAACCCTGCTGCCAAGGGAGCGGCATCCGCCGAGACCGGCGCACCGTATTCACGGTCGAGTACAATCGGCAGCGACCGGCCAGCAGCTGTCGTTCGATGTGCGGACCAAAATCGTGGTTCTATCGTATCCCCAATTTTTATCAGCGGATCTCCAGTTCCGTTGCCAAGGTTGTTATGCCATTCCTTTGCGGTCCTAAAAACTCTCGCTATACGTACACCGGGACTCTATGTCCGCATCTTGACTTGGCGCTACGGTCAAACGCCCAGACCTTAGATGACGCGATTCGAGACTATGAAGCTCATTTCAATGTCCAGGTAGCGCCAATGCTGGATCCACTTGACGGCAATTCGGAAAATCTTGGAAAGTATTTCGAATTTACAGACCTGAGCAGCGGCGCCCGACAGCCAGTCGACATACACATAATTCGCAGCAACGACGAGATATGTCCCAGACAAGACTTATCGTTTGCGTTGCTCGTTGACGATGTCGTGGAACTTGGTGAAATCATATGCTGAGTGGACTACCTGTGGAACAAAGAATAGTCATCGCAATTGGGCACTTGATTGAACTCATGCGTGAGCAAGCAATGGACGTCAGCTAGCAGAGCTCCGGTAGCCTTGCGCATCACATGCGGGATGCCGAAACCGCGCTAGATAGGTTCGGGAAGCACGCTGCCATCGGGGCGATGTCAGAGTATGGAACGCGACCGGATTGCCACTGTTCGAACACGTGGTCCGTGGCGCGTGATTTACGCGATGGTAGCCGCAGGAAATCGCCGTGTCGACCATTTGCCGCGCGGCGTCTATACGGGCCGTCTCAAAACAGGCCGTTTAATTATCGGGATGCTATGAATTCACTGAAAGAACTTCTCAAATTTGTCCTGGTAATCTTCATACTCATTGGATCGTTTGGGATATGGTCGTGGTGGAATGTAAAGAGCGTGCGTGGATTTTGCGACGAAGCCAAACCAGGAACGCCTGTGATAGCCCTTTCGTCAATTGCGGAAGCACATCACCAAGATCCTCGCTGGCTGCTTAGCGGCGGACCTGATAAGGAAACAGGCAGGTGGACCATTTACCTGCCTATCAAAACAACATTCGGTAGTGGCGTTTGTACGGTTGAACACGACAAGACGGTGGTATTGTCTTCCCGGATGGAAGGCGTCTAGCAGGCCGAGGCGGCCGGGAAATGCGTGGTCTAGGTCAATCGGCGTCGTCCCGCCAGAGCGCGTCTCGCACGTAGCCAACCATATTCATGTCAACGTTCGAGAAGATGAGGTGTCAACGGTGAATAGCAAGAACGAACATTCCTTGATCGCGCCCATTGTTCTTTGGAATCCAAGCGCCGCAGCAGCATGGAGTCTACTTTTTTCGCCGATTTTCGGTGCTGTGCTTCATATGCACAATTGGAACGCGTTGGGGAAGCGGGAAGAGAGTCGCGCGGCAAAGCGATGGTCAATAGGATGCACGTGTCTTATCCTGCCAATATTTGTGGTACCGGCCGTAGCGCCGCATTTGATATCTGTTCCCGTAGCGTGGTTCGCGAATATCGCTTACTACGGATCGATTGTGGTCTGGTATTCGCTTAGTGGAAAAAATCAGGTCGACTACGCCGCATATGCACTCGAGGATCAGTATCAGCGACGAGGTTGGGGCATCCCTTTGGCAGTGGCTGCTATTGTTGTCGCTGCCATCTTATGTATCGGAATGTGGATTACTTTTATCGAAGGGTATGCGCCGGGCATTGCCTTCAACTCCGTTGTAGCGACATCGCCTGCTTGAATACTCCTCTGCCTGATGGATTCCTGAACGACCTTCTTTCAGGCGGCCGCCGCCAAGGCGGGAACTGTTCCGCGCCCGTCGAGTACAATCGGCGGGCTGCGGTCGCGGAAGCACAAGCGGACGGGCAGGAGGTGAAGCATTTCACTGACTAATTTCCCGGGCGGCCATCTGCTCAACCGTATATCAGGCCCTATTAGAATTCATCCTCATGCGAGCAATTAGCCACCATCGTGTTTTCTCCTTTCGCTGCCTGACGGTGGCGTTATTCGGACTCCTTACAGCGTGCTCGCCGAGAGATACAGAGCGCGTTGGCACTGCCCCCACGGCAACGGATAGCCTCCTCGATCCGGCACCGTGTCCCACTGTGGGAATCGTCGATCCTGCTCGGGCAGAGCCGATTCCCACGCATAGCCGGCTCGGTCCCTACGAGCTCACCTTTCCAACCAGCCACTATCTGGACTTACCGCCATATCCGATCACGTGGAAAAAAGGCACTGGCCGCGTCGTAAATGGAAGCATGAGCGTGCACACGGCGGACGGTGTGGAATCGAACCTTTTTGTTCTTGCACCAGACATGTTCGGTGGGCAGCTTTCAACTTTTCATTCAGCCGCCCTGGACAAGGGGCTTCTCTATCGCGTCTCAATTACGCTCATGTGGTCAGAAGACGGTCACCTTTTCCCTGGCTGGTCTGAGCATCCGCAACGGCCGTCGCCTAAGGCGCGTCTTGTTCCTGGCGCCTTTATGGTTGAAGACCTTCCAGATAGCGGCGATAAACGTTGGCAGTACTTTCCTGTGAACACGCCTGAGCAGTACCCGATTCAGTGTCGACGACCGTACGAAGGCGGACCCGGCTCATGCTCAGTGCTTCGAAAAGTAAGGGCCGATGTTTGGGTGTACTACAACTTCCCGTCGTCGCGCTTGACCTGCTGGCGTCAACTGGACAGTCAAGTCGAGGGTCTGCTGAAACGCGCAACGAATGATTGGCAGAGGCGGTGAGGCCTAACCCGACTAGGTTGCGCACGGAGACGATGAACGCCGTCCGCGCTTGGGAGGAACCGGAGGTGCCGATCGAAGCAGACCAATTGAATAGTGAGAGGGAGCGCTGTGCCGATTCATATAAACAAGCCTGGTCATCTTAGTGTCGGGACTTACTTTGAGAGCTGCTCGTTCCACCCATATATTGTCTCGAATGTGGATACTACCGGCGTACAAATTGAAGGGATTTCTTTGGTTGACGGCAGGACTCATCACTGCAACGTATTTCACTGTGGTCTTCGCGTGTTCACCGAACAGGAAGCCATTACATGGAAAGAATCTGGGCCGGAGGATGTCGCGTTGCCCTTGGAGGAACGCTGGTGGGCGGAGGTATGACCTCTTGACCTTAGCTGCAACCCATCGACAGCAAAGGACCACTGACTGCGCTGCATGGACCGCGCCGGATCGGTCTGAAGCTCCCGTTGAAAATTTGAAGATGGATTTATATGAACGAGCGTCGAATTCCTCCAGCTGCACAGCGAGACCCCGCTTCCGTGGAATTGCTGCGTGTTTGGATAGCTGAGAAGCAGCTTCACTGCTCGCTGAAGATTGGAATGTATCGCGATGGAATGGGCGTCGATGAGGAATCGGCTTGGGGCACGATACTGGCCGATGCAGCCAGGCACATTGCGAGGGCATTACACCCCGAAGATGCAAAGAAGGAAGGTGCTGCACTGTTGAAAATTCTTCGCGGGCTAAACGAAGAGCTCCGCGCACCGAGCTCGGCCCTTGACGGTGGCTTTGTCTAGCTGGTTCAGTTTGCCGAACAGCTGACCTTCATGTCAGAACCTTTAAGTCAACAAAAATATGCCATGAGCATTCGTAAGTTTCTCAAGCGTTTCTTCGCTGGATCGAACGAATTAGAGGGCGAAATGTGGCAATCGGATCTGGCGCTGCCCACCATCCCGGTGTTTTGCCTGAGGCGGCACAACGGTTGAAGCGGCCATGCTTGCTCTTGAAACGGACAGGCCCCGATCTTGCTGCCGATTAGCGTTTTTGCCTGATTTGGGTTGAAGCGTCGACGAAGCCGGAATATATGAGTTCGAGCTGAAATAGGAATTGTGGAGTGTTGCCTTATGCCTGTACGCGTACGCATCGTGGACGGAGACTTGTTGGACCAGTCGGTCGAGGTCATCGTCAATGCCTGGAACAGAAATATCATTCCATGGTGGTTGTTGGTGCCGCAGGGAGTGTCTGGCGCGATAAAGCGACGTGGCGGTTACCGGCCCTTTATCGATTTGGGGAAGGCGGGCCCGATCGGGTTGGGGCAAGCCTGTGTGACCGAAGCAGGACGACTACCGTATCGCGCAATCATTCACGTCGCAGGCATCAATATGTTTTGGCGGGCAACCAGATTCTCGATTAAGCAATCAGTGCTTTCGGCCATGCGCATAGCAAATGACAACGCATACAAGTCTGTCGCGTTCCCAATCATCGGTGGCGGTACCGGGGGATTCGGTGAACACGGTGCCTTGGCATTAATGATGGAAGCTTTCTCCGAAATCGATTCAGAAGCGGACGTCATTATTGTGCGATACAGAAGCCGAGCTTGATCAGCAGCGCCTTGTTCACGTTGTAGGCAATGCCGCAGCTGCTTGTCGCGCTAACAGCGCGCGTTCCGAAACGTATGTTAGTCTGCCCAGACCGAACTTTCGAGAGAGTCGCCAAGATGGCTTTCATGTTGCGCATCGCATGTCTGTTTGCATGCATGCTGTCCCAGCCGGCCCAATCCGCCCCGGCGTCGACGCCGGCAGAGCGTGCCGCCCCGCTGACACTGCGCATGGCGGTGTTGTCCGATGGGCACTCGACCTACTTTGTCCGCTTGCTTGAAGAGTCCTTAAAGCTCATCCATCAGCCCTACCATATCCATTACGTGAAAGACATCCCCGCCCGTCGCATGTGGTGGATGCTGGAAAGAGGCGAAATCAATCTCTTCTACGGCATGCAGTCGAGGGAAAAGGATAGCAGTGAGCAGCTCGTTCCGGTTCGTAACGGATTAACCAATGGCCTGGTCGGTCAGCGTGTGCTGTTGATCCGGCCAGCCGATGCGTCATTGTTCGCGCAGGTCCAATCCGTGGACGATCTGAAGCGTTCCAGGCTGACTGCAGGTCTCGGCGCGGGCTGGGGCGATGTCAAAGTATGGAATGCGACCGGCTTGCCACTGTACGAACACGTGGCCCCCTGGCGCACGATTTACGCGATGGTCGCTGCCGGAAACCGCCGTGTCGACTATTTGCCGCGCGGCGTCATCGAAGTCATGGAGGAAGCACGCGCACATCCGGAATTGGCGGTGGAGCGCCATTTGCTGCTGGATTATCGCGCTGATTTTTCCTTCTACCTCGGCGCATCGGCAGCGAGCTACCGGCCCATCATCGAGCGCGCCTTGAAGGAGGCGGAAGTCACCGGGCTGAAAGCGCGCCTCATTGAAGAGGCGTTCGGCAACGATCTGGCGACGCTGGATCTGGCGAGCCGCCTGCGCCTGCGCCTGTCAGACGATGGGAACTGATTGGCGCGATCACCGCTGGCCTGGCCGCAACCGCACGCACGTCGCACTCGTGCCTGTCAGCTCGTTGCCACTGCCGCAACTTCCGGCTTCAGCGCCAGATACGCATGCAATTGCGCTACCACCGCCGCTCCTTCGCCCACCGCCGCAGCCACCCGCTTGGTCGACCCGGCCCGCACATCGCCGATGGCAAACACGCCCGGGACTGTGGTTTCCAGGTGCCCATGCAGCGACCCGTTGGGATTGAGCATTTGCCCCGTCACGCGGCAGCGCGCCATCATCACGTCGGTCCCCGTCATGATGAAGCCCTGCTGGTCGACCTGGACGCCGCAATCGGACAGCCAGGCCGAATTCGGATCGGCGCCCACAAACAGAAATACGCTGCGGACCGGCGTGGCGACTTCCGCCTCGCCCTTGCGCTGCCAGCGCACGCTTTGCAGGCATTCGCCATCGCCTTCGAGTGCGGTGAGGGCCGTGTGCGTGTGCAGCGTGATGTTTGGCGTGGCGGCAATCCGCTCGATCAGGTAGCTCGACATGCTTGCCGCCAGCCCGGGCCCGCGGATCAGCATGTGCACGCGTTTGGCATGGCCCGATAAAAATACCGCCGCCTGGCCGGCCGAATTGCCACCGCCGACCAGTACCACCTCTTCATTGGCGCAGCGCTTCGCTTCCAGCGGCGACGCCCAGTAATAGACGCCGCATCCTTCGTAGCGTTCCAGGCCCTCCAGCGCCGGTTTGCGGTAGCGCGCTCCGCACGCCAGCACCACGGCGCGTGCCTGCACTCGCATGCCATCGGTCATCTTCAGGCGCAGCGGATACTGGTCGCACAGCAGCTGATCGGCGCAGGCGGGAATGGCCACTTCGGCGCCGAACTTTTGCGACTGCACGAACGCGCGACCCGCGAGCGCCCGGCCCGAAATCCCGGTGGGGAAGCCCAGATAGTTTTCAATGCGCGCGCTGGCGCCCGCCTGGCCGCCAAAGGCGCGGTTTTCCACCACCAGCACCGACAAGCCCTCGGACGCCGCGTAGACGGCTGTGGCGAGCCCGGAAGGGCCCGCGCCGACCACGATCACGTCGTAGACCTTGTCCGGGTCCAGTTCCGGCAGCAAGCCCAGGCAGCGGCCCAGTTCGGCGATGCTGGGGTTTTTCTTGACCACGCCGTCCGGGCATACCACCAGCGGCAGTTCGGCCGGCGTCGGCGCGTACATGGCCAGCAGCGCGCGCGCGTTGGCGCTGGTGGCCGGATCGAGCACCATGTGCGGATGGCCGTTGGACGACAAAAAGCTTTGCAGGCCGAACAGGCCGGCACTGCCGGGCGGCCCCACCAGCACCGGCGCACTGGTGCCGGCTTCGATCAGTCCGACCCGGCGCAAGATCAGGGCGCGCATGATGCGCTCGCCCAGCTCGGCCTCGGCCACCACCACGGCGCGCATGGCTGCCGTGGGGATCAGCAAGGCTTGCACCGGCCCCAGCGCATAGGCGCTGGCCAGCGCCGGCGTGCCCGATAGCTGGCCGACCTCGGCCGTGAATTCCCTGGGGCCATGGTCGACGATGGTGTTCTCGTTGCCCATGCCATCGCGCTGGGTGATGCGGATCCTGCCCTGGAGCAGCACCAGCATGCCCGGGTTCGCGCCGCCGGCGGCAAACACGGTGTCGCCATCGTCCCAGCTGCGCACACTGCCAAAGCGCATCAAACGCCCGATATCGGCCTCGGACAGGGTAGGGAACATCTGGTGCTTGCGCGACTCCAGTTTGCTCATGGAGGTATGAAAGCGTTCCGCGATGGTGGTATCGTGGACAAAGTCGGGGGCATTCAGGGTGCTCATTGCGTCAAACTCCAATTTGCGCGGGTGACCCTCAGTCTATCAGCTACCCCGCCGCCGTCATACGCCTGCGGCCGGGCTGGATTAAAATGGCTGTCTGTTGATACTGCAAAAGAGTTCCCATGCGCTACAAGACCATCGAAGATACGATCGGCAACACCCCCCTGGTGCAACTGGTGCGCCTGCCGGGTGCCGATGCCGCTGCCCGCAACAACGTCATTCTGGGCAAGATGGAAGGCGACAATCCCGCCGGCTCGGTCAAGGACCGCGCCGCCATGTCCATGCTCAAGCGGGCCGAGGAGCGCGGGCAGATCAAGCCGGGCGATACCCTGATCGAGGCGACCAGCGGCAACACCGGCATTGCGCTGGCGATGGCGGCGGCAATCCGCGGCTACAAGATGGTGCTGCTGATGCCGGAATACCTGTCGATCGAGCGGCGCCAGAGCATGGCGGCGTATGGCGCCCAGATCATTCTCACGCCCAGGACGGGCGGCATGGAATACGCGCGCGACATGGCCGAGCAGATGCAGCGCGACGGCCAGGGCATCATCCTCGACCAGTTCGGCAATCCCGACAATCCGCGCGCCCATTACGAAACCACCGGTCCGGAAATCTGGCGCGATACCGACGGGCGCGTCACCCATTTCGTCAGCGCCATGGGCACGACCGGCACCATCATGGGTGTGTCGCAGTACCTCAAGGAAAAAAATCCAGCCATCCAGATCGTCGGCGCCCAGCCCGAAGAAGGCTCGCAGATTCCCGGCATCCGCAAGTGGCCGGAAGCCTATCTGCCCACCATCTACGACAAGGCGCGCGTGGACCAGATCGAAAGCGTGAGCCAGGCCGCGGCCGAGCAGATGGCGCGCCGCCTGGCGGCCGAGGAGGGCATCTTCTGCGGCATCTCGGCCGCCGGTGCCTGCGAGATCGCACTGCGCGTGTCGCAGACGGTGGAGAACGCCACCATCGTGTTCGTGGTGTGCGACCGCGGCGACCGCTACCTGTCGACGGGCGTGTTCCCGGCCTAGCAAGAACGGCCACACGCGGTCGCAAAAAAAGCGCATGGCGCCGAAAGACGGGTTGGTTGACCCATCCTTCGGCGCCATGCGCTTTTACTTTTCCTGCGTACGTGCCGACTGTCGTTCCAGACAGTCAACTAATCAGGATTGTGGTTCGCCGTCTTTTGGCTTGAACTGTTTGTCGCTGATGCGAAATTTGTTGCGGCGATCGCCCATCAGATAGCGCAGATCGCGGATCGACAGGTCGCTTACTTCGTGCATGCGAATCAGCAGCGATGCGCCAACCGGCAGGCGATGGTGGCGGATCTTGGAGATCACAGGCGGAGCCACTTCCAGCGCGCGCGACAAGGCTGCATCATTCTTCAGACGCAAGTTCTCGATGAGCGTATCCAGCAAGCGGTTCGGGTTGTATTGCAGCAGATCATCGGAATCCGAATCGCTGTTCATATCAATGCCAACTTGGTTTGTCATGATGTCGTTACTTCCTATTGTGAGTTGTGTGCTTGGTCTGTACACGGACTTCGCTTGTACAACTTGTCGCAGTACGGCTGGCGAATTTAATCCGAGGAACACTTTTTAAAAAATATACACAATTGTACAACGCTTTTCAATTCTAGTACTCATAAGCAATAGAAGATTATAAAAAGGTTGCAATCATGTTGTCTAGCCGCAACATAGCCGCAATGCAATTCTCTCACAAAACCACTGAGAAATTAATTGTTTTTTCAGAAAGTTAAAGTGTAGAGGAAACCGATCATTCCCGCCGCACAATTCCGGACAAACTTGTATGCCCGGAAAAATGATCGACAATAGCATCGCCATATCGAAAGTTTCATAGGGGGAACCGGTCCGCGCACCTGGTCGGCCTGGCCGCGAACAGCATGGCTGCATGTGACGTTCGGCGGCAATATCGTTACATTCTATTACAAAGTTTCCCGTGGTATAACTGCCGCAGCGTCGCGGTTTTGCTTGACCGCGCGTCCTACCTCGATCACCGACATGGCGTAAAAATAACTGCGGTTGTATTGGGTGATGGCATAAAAATTATCGGATCCAAGCCAATACTCCGTGGCGTCCGCGCCATTCTGCAAGTCGATCAAGCCATACAGGCGCTCCACAGGCGGTTTGCCGGCCGTGACCACACCGGCCGCGCCCAACTCGTCGAGCCTGAACTTGGCGCTCAAGCCCTGGTTGATGAAGCGTTCCCAGGCGCGTTCCGGCGCCACATACGCCTGCCACACCAGCGGGCCGGTCTGGTTCTTTTGCCAGCCATGCTGGACCAGGAAATTGGCCACGCTGCCGATCGCATCGACCGCCGAGTTGCGCAGATCGAGCACCCCGTCGTTGTCGTAATCGACGCCATACGCCAGTACGCTGCCCGGCATGAATTGCGGCATGCCGATGGCTCCCGCAAACGAACCGAGCAAAGTGAATGGATCGAGCGCATTCTTGCGCGCCAGCACCAAGGTGTTTTCCAGTTCCCCGCGGAAGAAGGCCATGCGCGCGGCCTGGTTCGGCGCTTCCGGATAGGCAAACGCGAGCGTGGTCAGCACATCGAGCACGCGGAACTTGCCGGTATTGCGGCCATACACGGTTTCCACCCCGAGGATGCCGACGATCACCTCGGCCGGCACGCCGAATTCTTGCTCGGCCCGCGCCAGCGTTTCCGCATACGTGTTCCAAAAGCGCACGCCCGCGTTCACGCGCACCGGCTCGATCATCAAGTCGCGCACGGCATTCATGTTCTTCGGTTTGCCCACCGGCGCGGGCTTGACCAGTTGCACCGCCGAATCGACATAGCGCACCTGCTGGAACAGGGCAGATAACTCGTCGCGCGGGAAGCCCTGGCGCAGCGCCAGCTCGTCGAGAAAGGCAGTGACCGCCTTCCACTCCAGGAAGTTGACCTGCTCGCCCGTATAGTCGACCGGCGCGCGCCGCACGGGCGGGGCGTGCGGCTTGCCGTGCTTGTGCGCCGCGGCGCTTTTCTTGGTCTTGGCGGCCGGCGCAGCGCCGGCCGTGCCGACCGCGCCGAAGGCGATCAGCAGCAAGAGGTGAGGCAGTAATTTCATTGGGACTTGTTCAACAGTCGTTTCAAGGTGGCAGCGAGATCGGGCTGGGGTGGGGCAGGGCCGTACTTGTGCGCGCTGACCAGTTGCAGGAACTGCAGCACCGCTTCCTTTTTTTCCGGCGGCAGATTCGCTATGGCGATGCGCTGGGCGTAGGCGGCGGGGCCTTCGTCGGCCGCGCGCGGCAATCCAACCCGGCCCAGCTGCGCGGACAGGGCCGAGTATAGCGCATCGACCGGGTCGATCCTGCTGCGCACGCGTCGTGCGCGCGCAACGGCGATCAGCGCGCACACCAGCGCCACGCCGCCCAGCGTACGCCAGTTGCCAAACGATTCTTCGAGCCAGGCGATGAAGCCACGGCGCCGCTCCGAATCGTAATTGAGCACCCATTGGTTCCAGCCATTGTTGACGGCGCCAAGACGGAAGCGCAGCTGGGCCAGCCAGGAATTCGCCTTGAGTTCGAGATCGGCCAGATTACCCAGCGTGGGATTGCTTGGCGTGGCGCGCGCCAGGCTGCGCGCAATGCGTTCGGGGGCCACCGCCGCGGTCGGATCGACGCGCACCCAGCCGCGTTCGCCCAGCCATACTTCGGCCCAGGCGTGGGCATCGGACTGGCGCACTTCCATGAACGAATCGATCGGGTTGATCTCGCCGCCCTGGTAGCCGGTCACGACGCGCGCCGGCACGTCGGCGGCGCGCATCAGGAATACGAAGGCGCTGGCGTAATGTTCGCAAAAGCCGGCCCGAGTCTGGTACAGGAATTCGTCGACCGTGTGGGTGCCGAGCAGGGGCGGCTCGAGCGTGTACGAATAGTTTTCGCGGTTGAACATCTGCAGCACCTTTTGCACGCGCCGCGCGGGATCGGCTTCGCGCTGCAGGTCCAGGCCGGCCTGCATGGCGCGCGGATTGAAGCCGGGCGGCAGCGCCCGCCAGCGCTCGCTGTCTTCCAGCGTCGCGCCGCCGTCGAGGCGGTAATCGAGCTGCGACTGGGCGGCGTAGCGAACGCGCTGGGTGATGTTGGTCTGGGCGCGCAATTCATGCTCGTCGGTCAGCTCGGCGCCGATGTCCGGCACCCACGGCGTACGCCCGACCATGTCGAGCGCGAACAGCCAGCGCTCGTTATGCGGCTCCAGCGTCACCATGTAGCTGGCGCGCCGGGTGCCGGCCGCCGTCAGCCTGCGCGCGCTCAGGGGCTGCGCCGCGGTCGTGTGCGACCAGGTGCGGCCGTCGAAATGGTCGAGCACCAGGCCGCGCCAGTACAGCAGCGGCTGTGGCGGCGGTGCGCCTTGGAAGCGGACCCGGAACGCGACCTCGGCCGATTGGGCCAGGCTGGCGATATTACCCGGCGCCATGGTGCTCGACAGCCCGCTGCGGCCGCCGTTGGCGTCGCCCGGCATGCCCCACAGCGGCCCCTGGATGCGCGGGAACAGGAAAAACAGCGCCAGCGCCAGCGGCCCGGCCAGGGCCAGGATCGACGCGCCCAGGCGCACGCGGCGCGCCAGCGGCGGCACCGCGCCGGTGTACTGGAACGACAGCTGGGCCGTCAGCAGGGCCACAATCGCCAGCAGCATCATGACGCCGGTGTCGATACTTTGCGAGTAGAAGAAGTTCGTCAGCAGCAGGAAGAAGTTGAGGAAGATGACGACGAACAGATCGCGCTTGGCCTTCATTTCCAGCATCTTGAAGGCCACCAGCAGGATCGCCATGGCCACCCCCGCATCGCGCCCGAGCAGCGTCTTGAAGGTGAGGAAAATCCCGCCCATCGCCGCCAGCGCCAGCGGCAGCAGCAGCCAGGAAGGCGGCATGCGCGTGCCGCGGAAGGTGATCATGGCGCGCCACGCCAGCGTCAGCACGCACAGCAGCGTGACCCACAGTGGCAGATGCGCGGCGTGCGGTGCGAGCACCAGCACGGTCGCGCCGATCAGCAGCAGCGTGTCGGACTTGTCGCGCGAGAGCTGCAGCGCCAGGCGCGCCAGCGTGCTCCGGGGGCTGGTCGCGGCGCTCATGTCTGCTCTCCCATGCCGTACAGGGCCAGCGCGCGCAGGCAGGCGGCCTGGTGCGCCGCGCCCACCGACGGTGCGAACTGGCGTCCGGCCATGCGGAAGGCGTAGGGCAGGGCGCGCTGTTCGGCGTCAAGCACCCAGCGCGTCATGCGCGACAGGCGCAGCTCGAGCGCCAGGGTGGCCGGCATGGCGTCGAAATCGAGCACCAGTTCTTCCAGCGCCCCGCCTTCGAAATGCTTGGTTGCCAGCTGGCCGCCCAGGGCCGGGTCCAGGCGCGCGATCTGGCGCCAGGCCAGGTGGCGCATGGCGTCGCCCGGCTGGTAACTGCGGATCCCGGCGAAGTCGTCATGGCCGGCATGGCCGTGACCATCTTCGCTGGCGGCGCCCGACATGGGCAGCGCCGGCGCGCCTTCTTCGGGAAATGGATAGATCAGGGCCTTGGCATCGGGCTGCCAGTAGCTCCAGCCGTTGAACAGGCCGAGCGGAAAGCGCGTGCGCAGGCGCACCCGCGGCGCGGGCAGCCAGCCGCGCGCGCTGCTGGGCGCCGACAGCAGCAGCGCCGTGTGCGCGCCGGCGGCCACATCAATCGGGTAGCGCGGCTCGCCCGCCTGCAGAAAATCGATCCAGATCGCATAGCGGTTCAGGCGCGTGCGGTTGGTGACGGTCAGTTCGAACTGCGCATCTTCACCGGCGAACACGGGCTGGGCCCGTCCCGCCAGCAGATGCAGCTTGACCAGATTGCGATACGTAAAATACATGTCGACCACGGCGCAGGCGCCGATCGCAAAGGTGAGCATGAAGCCCAGCGCCAGGTTGTAATTGGTCGACGCAATGAGCAGCACCAGCAGCAGTGCGGCAAAGCCGAAGCCGGCGCCGGTGGGTACGATGAACACGCGGCGCGAATTGAGGAACACTTCGCCCGGCTCGGCGTCGCGAAGCTGGAACAGCCATGTGTCGGCGCGCCGCCGCACCGCCTTCCTGATGGTGGCAAACATCACGGCCGCTTACACCGGCACCGATTTTTGCAGCTGCAGCACCAGGTCGCGGCTGGCCAGCGCAGTGCCGTTGGCCGACTTGAGCGCGCGCAGCCGGTGCGCGCACACCGGCACCAGCACCGCCTGCACATCTTCCGGCAGCACGTGGTCGCGCCCTTCCAACGCGGCCCAGGCGCGTGCGGCCTGCAGCAGGGCGATGGCGGCGCGCGGCGACAAACCTTCGGCAAACAGGCCGTTGTGGCGCGAGGCATGGGCCAGCGCCTGCACGTAGTCGACCAGCTGGGCCGAGGTGTGGATCTGGCGCAGGCCCTTCTGGGCCGCGGCCAGTTCTTCCGGCTGCATGGCCGCCGGCAGCGACTTGAGCATGCTGCGCCGGTCTTCGCCCATCAGCAGCGCGCGCTCGGCGGCAGCGTCGGGATAGCCCAGCGACAGGCACATCAGGAAACGGTCGAGCTGCGACTCGGGCAGGGCGAAGGTGCCGACCTGGTGCAGCGGATTCTGGGTGGCGATCACGAAGAACGGTTCGGGCAGGGCGCGCGTGACGCCGTCGGCCGTCACCTGGCGCTCTTCCATCGCCTCGAGCAGGCCGGACTGGGTCTTGGGGGTGGCGCGGTTGATCTCGTCGGCCAGCAGCACTTGCGTAAAGATCGGCCCGGGGTGGAACACGAAGCCGTTCTTTTCGCGCTCGTAGATCGAAATGCCCGCCACGTCCGCCGGCAGCAGGTCGCTGGTGAACTGGACGCGGTTGAACTGCAAACCGAGCGAAATGGACAGCGCGTGGGCCAGCGTCGTCTTGCCCACGCCGGGAACGTCCTCCACCAGCAGGTGGCCGCCGGCCAGCAGGCAGGTCAGGGCCTGGCGTACTTGCAAGTCCTTGCCAACAATGACCTGGCCAACCTGGTGCGCTACATCGTGCAGTTTTTTGAACATGGTGTGTGCTGCTCTCTCATGGAAAAGGGCCCGTGTGCGCTGACGGTGCGCACCAAACTGGCGCGCTGTCAGCTCCGCGACAGTCAGGCATGGTAGATTAGCGCTATCGGCACACCACTTTCCCGTCATCACGACACGTTCAAGAATTCTATGCGAGAACGGCGCATCTGGTGCAACATTGATGATGGAGCGACAGACTTCCCAGCATGAGTACAGCAATTTTCAGCCATCCCGAATGCGCCCGCCACGACATGGGCGAGTGGCATCCCGAGTCTCCCGCCCGCCTGCAGGCCATCGAAGACCAGCTCATCCTGGCCCGTATTGACGGCTTGATCGAGCGCCGCGAAGCGCCGCTGGCCGAGCTGCCGGCCATCCTGCGCAACCACAGCGCGGCCCATGTGGCGCTCATCCGCGACAATACCCCGCGCGCCGAGGGCGAGATCTATCCGCTCGACGGCGACACCATGCTGTGCTGCCACAGCTACCAGGCTGCGCTGCGCGCGGCCGGGGCCGCGCTGGCCGCCACCGACGCCGTCATCGCCGGCAGCGCCGCCAACGCGTTTTGCGCTACCCGCCCACCGGGTCACCATGCCCGGCCCACGGAGCCGATGGGCTTCTGCCTGTTTAACAATGTGGCCATTGCGGCCCGCCACGCGCTCGAGGCCCACGGTCTCGAACGCGTCGCCATCATCGATTTCGACGTCCACCATGGCAACGGCACGGCCGATGCCTTCCGCGCCGATCCGCGCGTGCTCATGGCCAGCTTTTACCAGCATCCCTTCTATCCGTACACCGAACCGGAGCCGCGCACCGCCACCATGGTCAACATCCCGGTGCCGGCGCGCAGCAAGGGCGACGTGGTGCGCGCGCTGATCGCCGAACACTGGTTGCCGGCGCTGGACGCGTTCGCCCCGCAAATGATCTTCATTTCCGCCGGTTTCGACGCCCACCGCGACGACGATATCGGCGGCATGGGCCTGGTCGAGGACGATTACGCCTGGATCACGCGCCAAATAATGTCTGTTGCCCGGGTCCACGCCCATGGCCGCATCGTCAGCTGCCTCGAGGGCGGCTACAACCTCTCCGCACTGGGCCGCAGCGTGGTGGCCCACCTCAAGGCGCTCGCCGAACTGGACTGATTCTCTCGCATTGTCTCAATTAGTATACAAACTCTATTTTTTTCCAATGTGTAATTGACATGCATATAGGGCAAATGTAGATTCATTGTTAACCGTTAGCACGGTCGTACTATTTTTTTCCCGCCGATGTACCCACTAGGAGGATTTAAATGAGTAGATTCATGCGTATGTTGACAATGCTGTGCCTGGTTTCCCTCACCACCGTGTGCAGCATCGCCAGTGCGGCGAACTACACGCTGTGGATCAACGGCCGCACCGGCGGTGGGGTGGTGGGCGATTACGCCAGCTTCACCTACTGGGGCCCGGCGGGCACGGCGGCCGGGGTCAACAAGAAATCGGTGAACTGGGATGGCTACAACAGCATCGCCACCCAGAACGACAAGATCCGCAACGCCCTCGATTGCTTTTGCACCGGCACCAACTGGTGCTATGTCGCCACGCACAGCGCGGGCGACCTGATGCTCGGCTACACCCTGGCCAATTACGGCGGCTCGAGCCGCATGAAAAAGAACGCTGTCGCCGGCAGCGGCGGCGTGTGCAGCAATACCGATGGCAGCTCGCAGACGGGCTGGAACATCAAGTGGGTGCGCGCCGCGTCCGGCGCCGGCGGCGGTTCCGAACTGTCGGACGCCGGTTCCTGGACCACGTCCGAGCCGCTCGTCAAGGATCTCAAGACCACCACCGCGCGCGCCATGTACAACCACAACACCACGCGCAATGTCTGGTTCTACATGTACGCGGCAGCCAAGGGCACCGTGTATTCGGGCATCCTGCCGGGCCAGGACGATGAAGCGGTGGCCTACCACAGCTCGGGCGGCGTGTCGGGCAGCTCCGGCGGTTCCTATTGCAATCCGTCCGACTGGTTCTGCAACGACCTGACCCTCGGAACGGCAGCCAACGAAGGCGGCAGCGCCAAGTGGTCCTACCATTCGGTGCTGTTCCGCGACGATGGAGAAACCTACAACCACTACACCAACGGCAACTGGCAAGGCATCGTGGGCGTCGTGCGCGGTGCGATGGTCAGCAGTGCCCTCTAAGGCCTGGTGGATTGGCGGCGCGGCGGCCCTGGCGGCCGCCGTGGTCTGGCTGGGCATGCGCGGCGGCGCCGCGCCGGCCGCGCCGGCAGCCGCCGCGCCGGCGCCTGAGCGCCCCGCCACAACCCTGTTGGGCGCCACCGATGGCAGCGCGCCGCCGCTGTCGCCGGCCGGTCGCGCGGCCCGGCTGCAGGAGCTGCGCGACCAGTTCGCCCTGGTCGACCGTACCTACTGCGACTATGCGGCCGGCACCCGCTATCCGCATACCTCGCGTCCCATGTCCGAACATCCCGACCAGGTCTACCCGAATGCCCCGGTGACGGAGTCGAACCCCATGCGCACCGGCAGCAACGGCAGCGATCCATCGATCCAGATCCAGACTTCGCAGTCGCGCGTGTACATGGCGGCCGGCGAGCGCACCGCGTTCTCGCTGCGCGCCGTCGATGCCCAGGGCGCGCCCATGGCGCTGGTGATCACGCGCGCGCTGGCCCAGGGCTTGACGGCGCCGGGCGCGCGTCCGGCACCCCAGGTGGTACTGGCCTTTGCCGACGATGGCAGCGGCGCCGATGCGGTCGCCGGGGATGGCGCCTTCGCCGCCATTCTGGCGCCGGCCATGACGGGCCTGGCCAGCTTTCACGGCACCATTCGCTCGCGGATCGACTACACGGTCGGCGGCAAGGCAGGCGTGGTGCTGTTCGACGTGATCTATTCGCCGGAATTGCCCGCCACCTGGAGCGGGCAGGCCCGCGAGGCGGTCGAAGACGGTTCCCTCGTCTACTACCTCAAGGCGGACGTGCGCGTGGCGGGGCGCTACCTGGTCAATGGCCGCGTCGACGATGCCCGCGGCAAGCCGTTCGCGCTGGCGAGCTTCAATGACGTGCTGCCCGTGGGCAGTTCAGAGATCAAGCTGACCGTGTTCGGCAAGCTGCTGCGCGACGCCGCGCCGGCCATGCCGCTCACGCTGCGCGACGTCGATGGCTTCCTGCTCAAGGAAAATGTCGACCCGGACCGGGCCCTGATGCCTCGCCTCGAAGGCAAGGTCGTGACGGGCAAGAAGCACGCGCCCGGCGAGTTTTCCGACGCCGAATGGCAAAGCGAGGAACGCACCCGCCACCTCGACGAATTTGCCCGGGATATCGGCCTGGCGCGCCAGGCCATCGCCAGCTTCGACCCGGCGCTGCCGGTGCAAAAGAGTGCCTGTCTGCCGTAGCCGCGTAAAATAGCGGCTTACGAGCGAAATCTGAAAGCACTGCATGTCGATACAATGGTACCCGGGCCACATGAACGCCGCCAAGAAGAAGGCGGCCGAGCAGATGGAGAACACCGACCTGGTGATCGAGGTTCTCGATGCGCGCCTGCCGGAGGCGAGCTGCAACCCGATGGTCGAAGAGCTGCGCCTGTTCCGCCAGCGTCCCTGCCTGAAAATCCTCAACAAGGTCGACCTGGCCGATCCGGCCGCCACCGCCGCCTGGAGCGCGTACTACAACGCCCAGGAAGGCGTGAGCGCGTACGCCATGACCACCAAGAAGCCGGCCGATGTGGCCAGGATTCCCGACCTGTGCCAGTCGCTGGCGCCGCACCGCGGCGTGCCGACCAAGCCGCTGCGCATCATGATCATGGGTATACCCAACGTGGGCAAATCGACCCTGATGAACGCGTTGCTGAAAAAGAAGGTGGCCAAGGTGGGCGACGAGCCGGCCGTGACCAAGATGCAGCAAAAGCTTTACCTGGGCAAGAACATCATCCTGGTCGACACGCCCGGCATGCTGTGGCCGAAGATCGCCCTGGCCAGCGATGGCCTGATGCTGGCCGCCAGCCACGCGATCGGATCGAACGCGCTGATCGAGGAAGAAGTGGCCGTGTTCCTGGCCGAGACGCTGCTCGAACGCTATCCCCAGCTGCTCACGGCACGCTACGGTTTCAAGACCGAGGGCATGGATGGCATCGCCGTGGTCGAAGGCGTGGCGGCGCGGCGCGGCTTCCGCCAGAAGGGCGGCGACCTCGATTTCGAAAAAGCCTCGCACATCTTCCTGCAGGATTACCGCAGCGGCACGCTCGGGCGCATCAGCCTGGAGACGCCCGAGTCGCGCGCCATCCGGCTGGCCCAGCACGAAGCCGAGTCCAAGGCCAAGGCCGAGAAGGCGGCCGCGCTGGCGGCTGAAAAAGCCGCCAACCACGCGCGCGGCAAACGCGGGAGCTGAGCATGGCGCTGGTGTATTCGACCGAAAGCGGGCGTACCTGTCCCGACTGCCGCAATGCCCTGGCCCAGCGCAGTTGCAAGGCTGCCGTGATCGGCGACGGCAACGTCAAGGTGGCGCGCCAGACCAAGGGGCGTGGCGGCAAGTGCGTCACGCTTGTCACTGGCGTGGCGCTGGACGCGGCGGCGCTGGCCGTGCTGGGCAAGCAGTTGCGCGCGGCCTGCGGCTCGGGCGGCACGGTCAAGGATGGGGTGATCGAAGTGCAGGGCGATCACTGCGACAAGGTCATGGCCGCGCTGCAGGCGCAGGGGCTCAAGCCCAAACGCGTCGGCGCGTAGCAGCAAGGCGCCGCCGGCTGACGTTATGCGCGCGCGCCCGCCACCTGCGGCGCGCCGAAGCGGAAGCTCGACACCGCCAGGTTTCCGAAAAACAGGTCTTCGTGATACACGCAGGCCGCTTCCTCCTGCTCGGCCGCGCCGAGCGCCACCATCAGCGGCAGCAAATGCTCTTCACGCGGATGGGCCATGCGCGCATGCGGCGCGCCGTCCCAGTGCATCAGTGCGGCCGAGCGTTCGGCCGGCGTCAGTTCCAGCAGCGTGAACTGCAGCCACGCGTCGAACGCGTGCGAAGCGAGCTTGCCGCCCGGTCCGAACTGGCGCAGATTATGGTACGACAGGCCGCTGCCGATGATCAGCACACCCTCATCGCGCAGCGATGCCAGCGCCCGGCCCATGGCCATGTGCCGACCCGGATCGAAGCCGTGCTTGAGCGACATCTGAACCACCGGCACGCTGGCGTCGGGGAACACCGGATAGAGCATCGAGAACGTGCCATGGTCGAAGCCGCGCACGGGATCGAGCCCCGCGTCGAAACCGGCGCCGCGCAGCAGCTGCGCGGCGCGCGAAGCGAGCGCCGGCGACCCGGGCGCCTTGTACTGAATTTGATAGGTATGCGGGGGAAAGCCGCCGTAGTCGTACAGCATGCCCGGTGCGGGCGCGGAAGAAAACGTCGGTTCCGCTTCCTCCCAGTGCGCCGTAATGACCAGCACGGCGTCCGGCGTGCCGCCGATCTGACGCGGCATGTCCGCCAGCGATGCCTCGAGCACGTCGTACGTGCTGCCGACCTGCTCCTTCATGAAGGGCCAGGGTCCGCCGCCGTGCGAGACGAAATAGGTGGGTAGGCGCTTGCTCATCGGGACTCCTTGTGGTGCGAGTACCGACTATACAACAATCGCCACCGTCAGGTTTTGTCCGCGCGGGCCAGCGCCACCAGCGCGAACAGGCGCGCGCTGCGCATCCAGCCCAGCACGGCCACGGCCAGCTGGACCAGCAGCACGGCGCCGATGAAGCCGCCGATGCTCGCACCCGACACATTCAGGCGCGCCACGCCCAGTGCGCCCGCCAGGCCCAGACCGGCGGCGCCGATCAGCAGGTAGATGCCGAGTCCGTGCAGCGGGCGGCGCAGCAGCAGGCGGCAGCCGGCCCACCACGCCATGACCGCCGAGCTGCGGCGCCGTTCGATGGCCAGCTGCGCGCGCCCGGCATCGACGCTGGCGTGGGCCAGTACCATCAGCAGCGCGGTCAGACCGAGCGCCAGATTCGGCCACAGGTTCGCCTCGGCCGCGGTGATGGCGTCGCGGCCATGCTCGGCCGCCGCGCTGACGGCCGCGCCACCGAGCGCGCCTGCCAGGCCGAGCGGAATCAGCGACCAGATCAGCATGCGCAGCATGCGTGGATAGTCGGCCAGGCCGGCGGCCACCAGCGCGCGCCAGTGCGGCGCCGCGTCGGCGCGCGCGGCGCCGGCTGCCATGGCCGAAAAGAAGGGGGTGAGCAGCAGCGTGACGATGGCGGCCAGCACGGCAGCGCTGTCGAATGCCATCGCGTGCTTGCCCTGCAGCGACATCAGGTCGGTAAAGCTCAGCATGTCGAGCTGCTGCGCCAGCGCGTCCGCATGCACGGAGTGATCGAGGGCGCCGCTCAGCAGGTTCCACGCCGGGATGGTGAAGATGGCGACCGGGATCAGCATCAGCAGCACCCAGATCAGCAGCAACCGCCATTGCAGGGCGGCGCGCGCGGCGCGCAGGAGGGCGGAGAACGAAGGGGACGTGGTAGTGATCATACCGAGGCAATCAGGGTGAGAATGAAAGTGACGATGGCGCTGACGTCGCCCGTCCAGCGGCGCGACGCGGCGCCGTTGGCGGCCAGGGTGCGGCTGTCATCGAGCTTGTTGACGTCCAGGTAGTGCTGGCGCTGGGGATCGAGTTCCACCGACACGGCCTTGACCGGCTTGACCCAGGCCAGGCGCTTCCAGCGCGCGCTGTCATCCCACAGGACGGTTTCGCTGCTGCCGTCGGCGAACTTGACCACCACCGTTTGCGCCACCGGGGCGCCGCGCCGGCGCAGCGTCACGCTGGTACGGAACGGGAACGGCCCGGTGCCCTTGGCGGCGTTGGGATTGGCCTTGTCCCAGGCGGCCCGCTGCTTGTCGATGCGCTGCGCGAGCGCGTCGGCGCTTTCTTCCACCCAGGTGCCCTTGACGTCGCGCGTGCCTGCCGGTGGCAGCTCTTCGGTGCTGGAAAAGGCATCGACCCGGTCGTCGACCTTGGCGGTGGCGTACACCTGCTGGGCGAAGATCGCTTCGACCAGGGCGCGCTTGCCGCTGCTCTCGGCCAGCGATTCGCGCAGATCGGCGATGCTCGGGTGGCGGAATTTCCAGCGCTTGTAATAGGCCTTGAAGGCACGCTCGGTGACGTCCTTGCCCAGTTGCGCTTCCAGGTCGTGCATCAGGACGGCGGTACGCGTATAGACCGGGCCGATGCCCTGCAGACGTGCCCAGGCATTTTCGCCCAGCGGATCGGCCGGTTCTTCGCGCGGCGATCCGGCCCGTTCGCCGTGGAAGCCATTGACGCGCGGGTTGAAGCCGATCGCCTTCAGGAACGGCGTGCCCAGGTAGACGTCTTCCTTGAGCGCGCTCAGCATGCGCTGGTTCCAGTATTCGTTCAAGCCTTCGTCGAGCAGGGGTTCCTCGAATTCGTTGGAGGCGAGGATGCCGTAAAAATAGCCATGCCCGAATTCATGGATGGTGGTGATGCGCAGATCGAATTCGTCCATCGTGTTCGGTTCGACCTGTTCCAGGCCGACCGCGGTGAAGAAGGTCGGGTATTCCATGCCGCCCGCTTCGCGCGCATTGTGCGGCGGGATCACGACGGTCAGCGTCTTGTAGGGATAGGGACCGAGGGTGGACGAAAAATAGGTGAGCGACTCCTTGGCCGCCTTCAGGGCCGGCGCCGCGCTGGCCGCCATGTCGGGCGGGTACAGCACCGTGATCGCCACCTGCGGGCTGCCCGGACCCTGCCAGCGGTCCTTGAGGGGCGGCGCGCTGCGCTTGTCCGCGGTCCAGGCGAAATCGTGCACGTCGCCCTGCACGAAATGATGGGTCGCCATGCCATTTTTTTCCAGCGCCGCGCCCTGTGCCTCGCCGGTGGCGCCGACGATGTACTCCTTCGGCACCGTCAGGCGCACGTCGAAGTTGCCGAAGTCGGCGTAGAACTCGGACTGCTGGTGAAATTCATGGGCGTTCCAGCGCGGCGCGGTGGCGCCCCGCTCGCCGGGCAATTCCAGTACCGCGATCTTGGGATACCACTGCGCCACCAGGTGGAAGCTGCCAAAGTAACCGGTGCGCGCCACCACCCGCGGCAGCTGGGTGACGAAGTCGATGTCGAGCGTGGTGGCGGCGCCTGGCGCGACCGGCACCGGCAGGTCCAGCCGCATCACCGTGTGGTCGAGCGGGGAACCGTTGTCGGGCTGGACAAACGCGCTCGATACCCTGGCGCCGCCCTGGGTGACGCTGCGCAGGGCGATGTGGCCCCATTCGCCGTCGCGCGTGTCGGCTTCGCTGCGAAAGCCCATGTGGTTGTTGCGCCCTTCGGTATAGAAGGTGCTGCCGGTTCCCTCGAAGGCATTCATGTACATGTGGATGTAGACGCTGCGCACTTCGACCGCGCTGCGGTTGCGCCAGGTGAGCTTTTCGCGCCCGGTCACGGTGTGCTTGACCGGGTCGAGCGTGGCATCGATGTCATAGTTGACGACGTGCTCGGACAGGGTCGGCTCCTGGCCGGTTCGCTCGCCGCCCCAGGCGCCCGGCGCGCTTGGCACCTGCACGGCGCGCGCGTCGGCGCTGGCGAGCGCAATGCCGCCATCGAGGGCGGGCAGCGGCACCGGATGGACGGTGACCTGGGCCAGAATCTGGGCATGCAGCGCCACGCCGGCGGCCAGCATGGCGGCTGCCGGCAAGACTCTGGCAAGGATGAAGCGGGTGCGGCGGTACGCCATGCAGAACTCCTGTGGGCGGGCAGTTTAGTGGGGGCTACTTAGGTGGGGGCTACTATAGCGAGGGGCGTGATAAAAAGCCAATCAATCGGACGAAACGCGCTTTTCGGGCCATGAAACGCAGCCTGTCGTTTGGTCAGCTTATAATGACGGCGTTTTGGTGCCCGCCGGCGTGATCACGCTGGCAGTTAAACGGGAAACACATCAGTGTGCTGCCCCCGCAACGGTACGCAGGCGCCGCCTTCGGGCGGCCGGCCGTCTCAGGACCACTGTGCCCCGGCATAGGAAGGTGAGGCGGTTTGTCCTGCCAGCCCGGATACCGGCCAGGACAGGTGGAAGCGGCCGTCGGCCGCCTTCCGTTGAACCGGGCCTGCGGGGAAGCCGGACCGGTGCCAGACCTTCGAAAAAGACATCATGACGCATCCCGTTGCACCGCGCCGCGCGCCGGCTCTCCGCCCGCTCGCCCTCGCCATTCTCGTATCCCTGTCGGTCCAGGCGCGCGCCGCCGACGAACAGGTTCTGCCCGAAGTGACCATCAGCGGCGCCCGCTTCGCCAGCGACCCGGCCCTGCTGCCCATCGGCGCGGCCGTGATCACGGCCGACGAGATTGCCCGCGCCGGCGTGTCCGACGTCAATCAGGCGATCCGCAAGATCGGCGGCGTGTATGGCCGCCAGAGCCTGGACGGCTCGCCCGATTTCGCGCTCGACCTGCGCGGCTTCGGCGCCAACAGCGGGCAAAACCTGGTGGTCATGCTCGATGGCGTGCGTCTGTCCGAAAATGATCTGGGCGGCGCGATCCTGTCCTCGATCCCGCTCGATACGGTCGAGCGTATCGAGATCGTGCGCGGCGGCGCCAGCGTACTGTATGGCGACGGCGCCACCGGCGGCGTGATCCACATCGTCACGCGCCGTTCCGCCGGCGCCGCCACGCGCGCCAGCGTGCGCCTGGAGGCGGGCCAGTTCGGCCTGCGCGACGCCCGCGCCGCGCTGGCGGGTACGTTCGACGCGCTCACCCTCGACGCTGCCGTCGGCGCCCAGCGCACCGACAACTACCGTGCCAACAATGCCTTTGAATTGAACACCTTCAGCGGCGGCGCCGCCTGGCGCTACGGCGCCGGGCGCGCCGGCCTGCGCATCGACAGCGCTCGCCAGCAATCCGGTTTCGCCGGTTCGCTCGACCAGGCGCAGTTCGACGCCGACCCGCGCCAGGCCAGCACGCCGCAAGACTTTGGCGCGCTCGACTCGGACCGCTTCAGTACCTTCATCGAGCACCGCATCGGCACGCTCGACCTGGCGGCCGACCTGTCGCACCGGCGCAAAGTGGTCGATGCCACCTATTATTTTGGCGGCACGCCGTCGGCGCTGCGCTACACCAGCCGCCAGACCCAGTTCTCGCCGCGCCTGCGCCAGCTGGTCGCGTTCGGCACCATGCTCAACGAGGTCGTGGCTGGCGTCGACATCACGCGCTGGAACCGGATCACCAGGAGCGACTTCGGCGGCGCCGACCAGACCCAGCGTTCGCGCGCGCTCTACCTGCGCGACGAACTGAAATGGACCGATGCGTACAACGCCCGCGTGGCCCTGGGCGTGCGGCGCGAACAGATCGACAAGGCAGACAGTGTCGAACCGGACACCCGGCAATCGCAGAACGCCTGGGAAGTGCAGGGCAGCGTCGACGCCGCAGCGCGCCTGAACCTGTTCGCCAAGGCTGGACGCAGCTTCCGCGTACCGAATGCGGACGAAAACGGTTATCGCGCCACCGGCGAGGTGCTGCGCATCCAGACCTCGCGCGACCTGGAACTGGGCGCCACGCTGGGCGACAGCGCGATGGGGCTGACCGCGCGCGCCTTCCGCCACGCGCTCACTGACGAGATTTTCTACGATCCCACGCTCAACGGTTTCGGCGCCAACACCAATCTGGACCCGACCGAGCGGCGCGGCGTCGAACTCGATGCCCACGCCGCGCTGGCGGCCGCGTTGCGCCTGTCGGCCCACCTGCAGCACGTGACGGCGCGTTTCCGCTCCGGCCCGAACGCGGGCCACGAGATGGTGCTGGTGCCCAAGAATGTGGCCACCGTGCGCCTGTCCTGGAGCGGCAGCGGCGGCCACAGCGCCGACGTGGGTGTCCAGTGGGTCGACCGCCAGCGCGACGGCGGCGACTTCGGCAATACCTGTCCGACCCGGATCGCCTCGTATGCCACGCTCGACGCGCGCTATGCACGCCAGTTCGGTCCGTGGGAAGTGGCCATCGCCGGCCTGAATCTGGGCGACCGCCAGTATTACAGCAATGCCTTCAGCTGCGGCGCCGGGATTTACCCGAGCGACGGCCGCCAGCTCAAGGCATCGGTGCGCTATGCGTTCTAGGCGCGCACGCTGGGCGCAGCGGCTGGCGCTCGTGCCAGCGTGTCTGCTGGCGCTGGCATCGGCCCCGCTGCAGGCCGCCGTCAGCGTCACCGACGACGCGGGCAACCGCGTCACGCTGGCGCAGCCGGCCAGGCGCGTGATTTCGATGTCGCCCCACGTGACGGAACTGCTGTTTGCCGCCGGCGGCGGCGCGCGCGTGGTGGGCGTGATGAATTACAGCGATTATCCGGAAGCGGCCAAGCGCCTTACCCAGGTCGGCAGCAATGCCTCGCTCGACATGGAACGGCTGGTGGCCCTCAAGCCCGACTTGCTGGTGGTGTGGCAAAGCGGGAATACGGCGCGCCAGCTCGAGCAACTGCGCCAGCTCGGCATTCCCATGTTCTACAGCGAGCCGCAACAGATGGAGCAGATCGCCACCAGCGTCGAGCGGCTCGGACGCCTGCTCGGTACCGACGCGGTGGCGGCGCAGGCGGCCGGCGCCTTCCGTGCCCGCATGCAGTCGCTCGGCGCGCGCTACGGCAAGCGCGCCCCCGTGCGCATGTTCTACCAGATCTGGGACAAGCCTCTGTATACCCTCAACGGCCAGCAGATCGTCAGCGATGCCATCCGGCTGTGCGGCGGCGTCAACGTGTTCGCCAGCCTGCCCGTCAAGGCGCCCGAGGTCACCGTGGAAGCGGTGATTGGCGCCGATCCGGAAGCCATCTTCGGCGGCGAGCGCGCCGAGCAGGAAGAGGGCGGCCTGAATCTGTGGAAGCCTTACAAGAGCATGCTGGCGGTTCGGCGCGGCAATCTGTTTTCGCTCTCGGGCGGCTTGCTGGCGCGCGCAGGGCCGCGCATGGTCGACGGCGCCGCCGAACTGTGCGAAAAACTGGAGCTGGCGCGTCAACGGCGGCCCTGACCCTGCGTTAACCGGTGTAGCCTCCGGGAAAAACGCTGGTATGCTGCTGGGCTGACCAGAAAAAGTGGTAATCTCGCGTCGTTCGTTCATTTATTTCACAAGGATCTGTATGCGTTTCCTCCGTTTTGCTCTCGCCGCCACCGCCCTGATTGCCAGTACGGCCATGGCCAGTCCTGCCGATCCCAAGAGCGGGGCCGACTACCTGACCCTGAGCACGCCTCAGCCGGCCCAACAGGTGGGCAACAAGGTCGAAGTCATCGAATTCTTCGCCTACCACTGCCCCCATTGCTACGTGATCGAAGCCGAGACGGCGGCGTGGGTAAAAAAACAAGGCAGCAATATCAATTTCCGCCGCATCGCCTACCCGTTCCAGGGGCCGTCCGATCCGGAATCGCATCTGTTCCTCACGCTCGAAGCGATGGGCAAGGCTGACGAAATCAGCCCGAAAGTGTTCCGCGCCGTGCACGTCGAACGCCAGCAGTTGATCAAGGATGAGGCGATCCTGGCCTGGGTGGCCAAAAGCAGCGGCCTGGACAACGCCAAATTCCTCGAATCCTGGAATTCGTTCGGTGTATTGACTAAACTGAAGCAGCTGCCGAAGGTGGTCCAGAGTTACAAGATCGACGGTACCCCGACCTTCGTGGTCGATGGTCGTTTCGCCACCTCGCCAAGCATTGTTGCCGCTGCCAATCCGGCGCTGGGCGACAAGGTTGTCGAGGGTACCAAGACCACCCTGGACTTCCTCGTGGCCAAGGTCGCCAAAGAGAAGGCTGCGGCTGCCCCGGCGCCCGCACCCGCACCGGCAAAGGCGTCCGCTAAAACCGTCAAGAAATGAGTGAAGACGCCGAAGGCAAGGTCCTGAAAATCTACGACGGGTCGCGTCCCCTGGACGAAGACCTGTTCGAGACCACGCGCGTCAATCAGATCGCCTGGACGCTGGCGGTCCTGATGGCCGGGCTGGCCCTGTGGCTGGCCATTGCCCTCGTCAATGCCGAAAACCAGCGCTACGCCCTGCTCACCAGGCAGTGTGAAGACCCGGTGTTCAAGGGCGAGGTCGATCTGGTGTGCATGCAGGTCGTCTCGTCGCGGCCGCACTGGTGGCAGCACCTGTGGTACGGCATGGCCCACCTGGGACCGGAAAAGCCGTCCCACAAGTAAGCCTTACGGCAAGGCGATCACGAAACGGGCGCCGCCCAGCGGCGATCCCTCGATGCGGATCGTACCGCCGTGCAGGGCAATGGCCTTGTTGGCAATCGACAGGCCCAGCCCGAATCCGCCGGTGGCGCGGTCGCGGCTGCGGTCGAGCCGGTAAAACGGCGTAAATACCTTGTCCCGTTCGGCTTCCGGTATCCCGGGGCCATCATCTTCCACCACGATCGTCACGCCCGCGCCACGCCGCGCCGACAGGCGGATCTGCTGCTCGCCGTATTTTTGCGCATTGCGCAGCAGGTTGCCGATGGCGCGCGCCAGCAGGCGCTGGTCGGCCTCGACGCTGCCCAGGTCGGCCGGCAGGTCCAGCGTCAAGGCGCACGGTCCCGGCGGCAGGGCGGCCGCGCACTGGCGCAGGGCGGCCACCAGATCGACGCTGGTGCGCTGCAGCGGCTGGCCGCTTTCCAGGCGCGTCATGCCCAGCAGCTCGCTGACCAGGCTGTTCAATTCCGACAGGTCCGCTTCCATGGCGGCGATGCGCGCCTCGAGGGCCGGGTCGGCGGCTGCGCCGCGCAGCAGTTCGAGGGCAAATTCCAGGCGCGCGATGGGCGTGCGCAATTCGTGCGAGACCGAGTGCAGGAGGTTGCGCTGCGCCTCCAGCAGGCTGTCGATCTGGCCGGCCATGTGATTGAAGCGCTCGGCCAGCGGATAGATGCTGGCCGACGGCTTGACGTGGGCGCGCGCCGTCAGGCGCCCGGCACCCACTTCGTCGGCCACGTGCGAGAGCAGCTGCAGGCCGGTCCAGTGCGAGCGCGACCACCAGGCGATGGGAATGAGCAGGGCCAGCGCCACGATCACATAGCGCACCGCCTCGATCTGCAGGGCCAGGCCGATATCGATGGGCAGGTCGCGCGCCAGGATCACATCGTCGGCGCTGCCCACGTAGTAGTTTCCATACAGGTCGACGCGCCGGTAGAAGGCCTTGTTGGCCACGTCCAGCACCACCTCGCCGCGCTTGAGGCGCTCGTGCTGGGCCGCCGGCAGGCCGGCGTAGGCGCTGGCCATGGGAATGAGGTCGATGTGGATGTCGGCCACTTCGCGCACCTTGTTCAGGCGCGTGAGCCATTCATTCTGTGGCGCCTTGTCCACGTACTGCTCGATCAGGAAGATTTGCGCGGCCGCCTGGCGCCGCGCGATGTCGTCGAGCGGGTCGCCGAACAGGCGGCTGATGGTGAAATAGATCAGGAACGTGGCGACCGTGATCGACAGCATGACCAGGACGAAGAAGCGAAAAAAGATCCGGTTCATGCCGCTGTCCGCAGTTGTTGTCGTTCAAGCACAGTTGCCAAAAGGGTGGTTCCTCCTGCGTCGCATTGTATGCGAGCGCAGGGCAAATGGGGGGATTACAAATTCGCGACAAATGGCCGACATTCCGAGGGGGAACATTTCATGTGCCCCGCATACGATGACGTATCGGTTTCCGTTTGCCCACCGATGCTTGCGTGTCGTGGGCTTTTTTTATTCGCAGGAGGCTGCACCTCGTTGTTCCGGCCAGACTGGCGCCCAGCGCCGTCTTTACGCGTAACAAGAGGTAAGCCGGCACAGGGAGTTCGGGTCGGCAATGTAAAATAGTTGCCAACCCGACTCCCGAATTCATCAATGAAAACGCTTCTTGCCCTTTCCCTGGCTGGTGCTTGCGGCGCAGTAAGCGCCCAGACGCCCGCCACCAATCCCATGCCGGACGGCAGCTTCGACAGTTATGTCGGGCTGGGCGTCGTCTCGGCTGCCGCCTATCCGGGTGCGGCGGATCGGCAAGTCAAGCTGCGTCCCCTGCTGCAGTTCGAGACCAGCGGCGGCCTGTTCGTTTCGGGCATGAGCGCCGGCCTGCATCTGTCGCAGCAGCCGGGCCTGGAATTCGGACCGCTGCTCGCCCTCGATCCGGGGCGCGACGCCAGCGGCATCAATGGCGGCGCGGGCGGCGTGACCGACCCGGTGGCAGGCTTCGGCGTGCGCCCCTCGCTGCCGATTTCGCCCGTGACGCGGGTCGCCGGACCCGGGTTCGGCCTGAGCGGCCTGCACGACGTGCGGCGTCGCCTGCAGGGCGGCGTCTTCGCCAACTATTACCTCAGCGCCGATGTGCGCCTGACCGGCACGCTGCTGTATGGCGCCGGCAACGACCACGATGGCCTGGTCGGCACCATCGGTATCCAGCGCATGGCCGTCGAGTTCGCTCCCCACCATAAAGTGACGGTGTCGGCCGGCGTGACGCTCGTCAATGCCAGCCACAATGCCAGCTACTTCGGGGTGAGCAAGGATGAAGCGGGCGTGACCGGCTACAGCGCCTACGCGCCTCGCTCGGGTGTGCGCGACGTCTACGTCGGCGCCGGCTGGAACTGGGCCCTGTCGCCTTCCTGGATGGTCACGAGCGCTGCGCGCCTGTCGGTGTTGACCGGCGACGCACGCCATAGCCCGCTTACCGAGCGGCCCACCAACTTCACCGTGACCACCGGCCTGGCCTACCGCTTCTGATATGCACACCTTCCGCCACCATGTCGCGTTGTTCGCACTGCTGTTCACGGCCGGATCGGCCGTGGGCGAGCCTGTCGACGCGGAATGGATCAGCTATCGCGACGCCTACCGGTCCATGGTGCTGTTCGAGAAGTATGGCAAGGCCAAGCACCTGATCCAGCAGCAATTGCAGGTGGTCCCGCGCGACAAGAGCGTGGCGCCGGACGGGCTCCAGCTCACGCTGCAAGGCAAGCGCACCCGCCTCAATCTGCCGCTCGACGCCACCGGACGCGCGGTGTTCCCGCTGCTCAAGGAAGCCTACGATGACAATGCCTCGCTGGTATTGAACGGCAAGGGCGGGCAATTCCTGTTCCGCCCGCGCGTGTCGCTCGTTGTGCGCCCCGATGGCGTGTATGAAGCGGCCGAGTTGCGGGCGGCCTGCGAACAGGCGCTGGCCTATCAGCGCCAGGTTGAGCCGGGCATGCGCGCGTCCCGCTGCACAGGCGTGCGCTTCGTGTTTGCCAGGACGGTGATCGAACCCGGTGTGCGCCTGCGCAAGGGCGAAGGACCGGCGCTGCCGCCGGTGGATGGTGCCGCCTTCGCCGGCGATGCCTATGAAGGGTTCCGTGTCGTCAACTACACCTTTGGCGAGGCGCGCGAACAGGTCGTGACCCAGAACGTGCCGCTGGCCATCAGCCCGCTGTATCAGTAACGCGGGCAATACGCTCAGCCCTGTGCGGGCGCGCCCCAGGCCGAGGGCGAGAACAGATAGCCCTCACCCCACACCGTCTTGATCTTTTCCGAGTCGACATCGTCGAACTTGCGGCGCAGCTTGGAGATGCAGTTATCGATGCTGCGGTCGAGCCCATCGAATTCGATCCCGCGCATCTTCTTGAGCAGGGCATCGCGCGAGAGCACATGGCCGGCCGACTCGGCCAGCACCAGCAGCAGCTTGTATTCGGTATTGGACAGCACGCACGGTTGGCCGCGCCAGGTGACGGTGCGGTCGCTGGCCGTGATGACCAGGGCGCCGAAGGTCAGCGGCGCGCCCTCCGGTTCGCTCTTGCCATGGGTGCGGCGCATCAGCGCACGCAGGCGCGCCAGCAGCACGCGCGGCTGGACCGGCTTGTTGACGAAATCGTCGGCGCCCTGTTCCAGCAGCGACACTTCATCGTAGGAATCTTCGCGCGCCGTCACCACCAGGATCGGCACCGCGCTCAGGTCGCGGATCTGGCGGCACACCACCATGCCATCGAGGCCGGGCAGCATCAGGTCGAGGATCACGACATCGGGCGCGATCGCCTTGAAGCTCTCGAGCGCCGTATCGCCGCGCGTGACGAGGTCGACCGTGAACTCGTAGCTGCTCAAATACTCCGTAACCAGCTGCGCAAGGCGCAGATCGTCTTCCACCAGCATGACACGATACATGGCAATTCTCCTTGGTCCGTATTGTATAAGACGGTCGCGTCCAGCGGACAGATGCAGGTGCCCGGGTACAAATGAATACACTTTCGCGACAACAACTTCTATTGCCTTCAAAGCGGGGTCAGACCTCACATCTGGAATATGCCAGATGT
>Ga0209023_10001204_pt1 | contig 35608 bp, 31 predicted proteins | sample LakOneMetagenome_FD_187468 | JGI IMG/M metagenome (GOLD analysis project Ga0209023, IMG submission 187468) | Freshwater and sediment microbial communities from Lake Erie, Canada (SPAdes) (version 2) | ecosystem: Environmental > Aquatic > Freshwater > Lentic | place: Lake Erie, Canada...
CCCGGCTGCGATGCATCAGCACTGCTTACGAATGGTGCCCATGGGCGGGTGCCAGATCATAGCTGGCGATGTCGACCTGCAAACCGTCCTCGATTGCCTTGAGCGCCAGGTTGGCATCGTAATAATCCTTCTTGGCGGCCAACGAAATTGCCTTGTCGAGCTGTCTTTCGGTATTCGACAGTGGCATCCAGACGCGGCTGACCGCGATGTCTATTTCCCCTTGCTTCAGGGTCTCGACAGCGCTCTTCTGGTTACCTCTGGAGAGAAAATCCTTGGCCCTGGACAGGAAAGGACGATGCTTTTCGGAAAGCTTGAAATTGTCGGCAAGAACGATATCGCTGCCGACCGGAACCAGATCGGCCGTGACCTTCGCTGACTCTTGGCCGACCTGTTTGCCCTGCACCATGACCTTGGTTTGATCAACGAAGGTTGGCGCTTCTGCCTTGGCGGTCAGCAGCGCGCTCTGAGCCTCCTTCAGTTCGCCCATGGCGAGGTCGGTCTTGCCGTCGTTCAGATGGATACGCGCCACCTTGATGTTGTCGATTGCCGTCCGGCCGGCTTGCGAGAAGCGCAGCATGGCATCAGCTTCAGGCTTGTTGGCCGGCGCAGTTGCCACGGTGGGCGCTACCGTTTGCGCTGCTGTTTTCTCGACGGCATAGGCCCGCATGCCGGTGCCCAAAGCGAGCAGGGTGGCGAGGGCGACGGCACTCAAGGTGAAGACATTGCTGTGTTGATGGTTGATTTGGTTTTTCATGATGGACTCCTTTGGCTGGTTCAATGACGGGCGTTATCGGCCCGGGGTGCCAACAGCGGCGGGGATCAAGCCGCAGCCTGTGGCCAGTAGAAATCAACTTCTCTTGCTGCGTGGGAATGCAGGGTGATGTTGCGGGTTTGTGCCATGCCGGCTACGGTCGCCGTGATCTGGTAATGGCCATCCGGCAGATTGACGTAGAGCAGCGGGCCTGCATCGGATATTTCGAATACGGTGTTGCCCTGCTGATCGCGAATGGTGACCGGCACTTTGGCCAGAAACTCACCATTCGGATGGGTTGCCAACAGGATATGCAAGGGGAATCTGGGCGCCAGCAGGTGCATGCGCTTCAGGTCCTGATCCCCGATACCGCCGTTGGCGAAGGTCGCGGTTCGCACGGTGCCATCGGGCGTCGCTAAAGAGTCAGCACGAATGGCTGGCGCGATGGCGATCAGCCCGGCTAGCGTGGCGGCTAGAACTGATCTGTGCTCGATGTGTTTCATGATCTTCCTTTCTGCCTTGACCCGATGGGGAAGCCAGGTCGGGGTGTTCGGATCGGGGCGGTTTGTTGCAGATACCGTTGCTGCATTCCTTGCTTCCATGACTCCAATGTAGGACGCAGCAAGACGTTCTTCAGCGGCCGAAAGTCACGAATGCAGAGGGAATAAGGTCACGATCGCAGGTGACGAAAGTCATTTGACGAGGGGTGGTGCGAGCTCGCCCGATGCGGGCGGCAGCGCTCAGGAGCGCCGTTCGCGCAGGGCGATGACGGCGAGTTCCGTACGGCTGCGGGCGTGCAGCTTTTCCATGATGCGGCTGACGTAGTTCTTGACCGTACCTTCGGCCAGAAAGATGCGTTCGGCGATCTGGCGATTGCCCAGTCCCTGGGCAATCAGTTCAAGCACCTGGGCTTCCTTGTCGCTCAGCGGCTCGCCGCTGTCTGTGGCCGCATGCGCGCCTTCCTTGTCGGCCAGCGGCGAACCGGCCCGACCGGCGAGCACCCGGAACTGGTCGAGCACCTTGCGCGCAATGGCTGGCGTCATGCGCGATTCGCCGCGATGGGCAGCGAAGATGGCGTCGACCACTTCGTCTTCGCTGGCATCCTTGAGTAGATAGGAGCCGGCGCCGGCCTGAATGGCATCGAAAACCAGTTCGTCGGTATCGAAGGTGGTCAGCACCATGACCCGCACCTCGGGCAGTTCCCGGGTGATCTGCCGGGTGGCGGCAACACCGCCCAGGCGCGGCATATTGAGGTCCATCAGCACGACATCGGGTTTCAGCTCGCTGGCCAGACGCACGGCCACCTCGCCATCCTCGGCCTGGCCAACGACACAAAGGCCGGGCTGGGCTTCGATCATCAGCGCCATGCCGCGGCGAATCAGGGCCTGATCGTCGACCACCAATACCCGGATACGCTTTTTTGCCTCGGTGCTCATCTGGCTCGCCATCTCGCTCATCCTCGCCTTCGTTCATCTACATCAGAGCCTGTTTTTCGCCAGGCGGCTTTGATGCCTTGGCGAGTAGACTACATAATCCGCGACAAGATCACACGGACTGCACTCTCCATGCCGCCGCCGAACCCTGAAACCCAGCCAACCGGTGCTCGCCGGATCGATCCTTGGGCCAGCCTGGGGGCGGCCGTTGGCTGGCTGGTTCTCGCCCTTTCCCTGGGTATTGGCACCCTGGCCGGCCTGTGGGCCGGACATCGGGCCAGTGAAGCGGTCATGGCGCGCGAAAGCGAGCACCTGCAGGCCCTGGCCGATCAGGTTGCCGGCGAACTGGCCCAGGGCATCCTGCTCCGCCAGCAGGCCCTGCGCGCCACGGCGGCGATTCTTGGTCAGCATCTCGGGCATGCAGCGGGCGACGACTTGCCCAGCGTGTTGCGTGACATGCGCCTGGTTTTTCCCGAATTCATTGCAATTGAGGCCTTCGACCGCGACGGCCGAAATCTCGGCAAGGCGAGCGGCCAGCCGCTGGCCGACAATCAGGGGCTGCAAGGTCGCTATATTGCCCAGACGGTGGCGATCCGCAACGTTCGCGGCGCCGAGGTGGGCACCCTGGTCGGTCGCCTCGACTGGACCTGGGCCAATGCGCTGGCGCCTTCGCTGGCCGCGGATTTCCAACTGGCGGCAGGCGAAGAGTGGGTACTGGCCGACGACAGCGGCAGCATCCAGATCAGTTCGAATCACGCCCGCATCGGCCAACGTCTGCCTGACGACGGCGAGTTGCTCAGCGTCACGGCAAGACCCTCCGTCAACCCGGACATGGCGCGCTCCGGCTGGCAAGTCAGCGCCGTCCAGCCGCTCTCCGAATTGCGCCATGAGGCCCGGTTGACCGGCTGGAAAATGTTTTTCACCATCTTCGCGCTGGGCCTGGCTGGCGGCGCGTGCGGGCTGCTGCTCGGGCGGCGGCTGACCCGGCGGATTACGCAGATCACCGATTCGGCCGAAGAAATGCTGGCCGGCAAGGTCCGGCAAATTGCCGTGCCGCCCGGACGCGATGAGGCGTCGCGCCTGGCTGAGGTACTGTCTCGTCTGTTCGCGTCGCTCGATGCCGAACGGGCCGCGTTGACCCAACTCAACGCGGAACTCGACCGCCGGGTCGTCGCGCGCACGCTGGAAATCGAGCGCCTGGCCGAAGAATCGCGTTACGCCGAAACCTTTCGCGAACGCCTGCGTCTGGCCCGTGACCTGCATGACACGCTGGGCCACTCGATGATGGCCATGGTGGCCCAGATTCGCGTGCTGAAGCGACTGGCCGTCAGCGATCCCGCCGCCCTGCCGGCCGAGCTTGAGCAGGCCGAGGAAACCGCCCGCTTGGGGCTGGCCGAAGCGCGCGCGGCGATTACCCAGATGCGCTTCAATGCGGTGCGAGACATTGGTCTGGGCGCTTCATTGGCCGAGCATTTGCAGCGATTTTCCGCACGCACCGGTATTCAGACCCGTTTCGACTGCGCTCCGGCAATGGCCGGTTTTGCCCAGGCGTCGGCTGAAACGCTGTTCCGCATGGTCGAGGAAGGCTTGCGTAACGTCGAACGGCATGCCGGCGCCAGTCAGGTCGAACTGCGGCTGGCGGCGGGTGAGGGCGACAGCATTTTGAGCTTGACTCTGAGCGACAATGGTTGCGGCTTCGATCCGGCGGCGACGCCGGCCGGCCATTTCGGGCTGACCGGGCTGAAGGAGCATGCCGGGCAGATTGGTGCGCACTGCCAGATCGACAGTGCGCCGGGGGGAGGGACGCGAATCGAAATAACATTGCCCATCAGCTACCCCGAGTAGTCGTGGCAGCGATTTCAATTTTGGGCAGAATTTCCGGTTGACCGTGGCAAGCCGGCGGATCATCTTCTTTCGCCATGCGGGCGGCGGTGGACGGGCGAAACGGGCAGCGCCGACGCGGTCTGCTAGAATCCGCCAGAACGTCCCGTCGCGACTGCCGCCTGTGTGGCACCGGCCCCGAACAACGCGTGTGGGATGAAAATCCGTTCTCCGTCAGCCAGGAGAATACGCGCTGTCATCTGTTGAGCATCCTGAATGAATACAGCCACCCTTCTTCTGACACTCTTGTTTGCCGGGCTTTCCAGCCAGTGGCTGGCCTGGCGTTTCCAGATCCCGGCCATTGTCGTGCTGATTACGGTCGGGCTGATCCTCGGGCCGGTTTCCGGCTTTATTGCGCCCGGCATGTCGCCGCACGATCTGGCGGATTTGATCGGGCTGGGGGTGGCGATCATCCTTTTTGAAGGCGGCATGGACTTGAAGCTGGAGGAGTTCCGCCGGGTTGGCAAAGGGATCGGTCGCCTGACCCTGCTTGGGCCACCGTTGGCCTGGCTGTTCGGCAGTTTCGCCGCACACCGCATCGCCGGTCTGAGCTGGCCGGTCGCCTCGGTGCTCGGGGCCATTCTGGTCGTCACCGGCCCGACCGTCATTTTGCCTTTGCTGCGCCAGGTTCGCCTCAACAAGGAGTCGGCTTCTCTGCTCAAGTGGGAAGGCATCGTCAACGATCCGATCGGCGTTCTGCTTGCCGTGCTGGCTTTTCAGTATTTCACCATTGCCGGTAGTGGCTGGGCCGAAACCCTCGCTGGGGTCGGTATGGCGCTGGCGGTCATGATGCTGCTGGGCGGTGGCGGCGGATGGCTGACCGGCTGGCTGTACCAGCGCGGCCTGGTTCCCGAGCATCTGAAAGCGCCCTTGCTGTTGGTCCTCGTCCTCCTCGTCTATTCGGCCAGCAATATGGTCCAGAACGAAGCCGGGCTGCTCAGCGTCACGGCGATGGGGCTGGTGCTGGGCAACATGAAACTGGTCGACCGCGAAGACTTGATGCGCTTCAAGGAAAACCTGACGGTTATTCTCCTGTCGGTACTGTTCATCGTCATTCCCTCGCAGCTCGACCGACAATTGATTTACCTGATGGATTTCCGGATTTTGATGTTCGTCGTTGCCGTGGTTTTCCTCGTCCGCCCGCTGACCATCATGCTGGCGACCATAGGCGCGCCGATGCGGATGGCCGATCGCAAGCTGCTGTCCTGGATCGCCCCGCGCGGGATTGTTGCGGCGGCGACGGCCGGTATTTTTGGCCCGGCCCTGGTGGCGGCTGGCTATCCCGATGGCGAGAAACTGCCGTTCATCGTTTTTCTCGTCATCATCACCACCGTGCTGGCCCATGGCCTGACCATCGGTCGCTTCTCCCGTCAGCTGGGCCTCGCGGCCAAGACGGCGAACGGCTTGCTCATTGTCGGCGCCTCGCCGTGGACCAATGAACTGGCCAAAGCCCTGAAGAAATACGAAGTCGAAGTGCTGCTCGTCGACGGTGCCTATCACCGGCTGAAAACGGCACGAATGGATGGCATAGACATCTATTACGGCGAAATTCTCTCCGAGCATGCCGAAAACACGCTGGAAACACTGCATTTGAACCACCTGCTGGCAGCGACCGACAACGATTTCTACAACGCCCTGGTGTGCAAGGCCATGGGCCGCAGTTTCGGCCATCACCGGGCTTTCCAATTGGCTACCCATCAGGAGTCGCGCCATGAGCCGAAGCGCCTGACATTGCAGCGGCGCGGCCATATCGCCTTCAACGCCAGCGCCGATTTCGAAACGTTGAATCAGCGCCTGGACGAAGGCTGGAAAGTTCAGACTTCGGTCCTGAGCAAAACCTACACCTTTGACAACATGCGGCAACGCCTCGGCGAACCAGGCACCGACTGGCTGCTCGTTGCCGCCGTGACGCCCGACGGGACCTTCCGGCTTTACTCCAGCGAGCTGCCTTTCACGGCCGAGCCCGGCTGGACGGTGCTCTACTTCGCCCCGGAAAACAAGCGTGAGCCGAAGGAGGTCATCAGGGAGGCTGTCTGAATCGGTGGCGACGATGCCGTTTGGCGATTGCCCAAGGTCACCGATGTGAACAAGCTTGGCAGACATTCATGCTCTGCGCCGCCATGCGGTGAATCCAATGCCCCGAAACTGGCTTGGGGTGCAAGTTTTCCAAGGCAAGCTGACCTATGGCAGCGAAGAAGAAAAGCAGTCGAAGATCAAGCGCCTGCGTGATTTCCAGGCGCGCAATTTGGAGCGGTTGCCGGCCATGCCGGCCAAACGCCGCCATCCAGTCCCGATTGGGATGGCGGAGACCATGACGGCGAGGCGATCACCCTCGTCGTTTTTCTGCCTACTTGGCGGGAGCGGCCGGCGCGGGTGCGGGGGCTGGCGGGGTCAGGGGCGGGGCGACTGCCGGTGCGGTTGACACCGGTTGTTCCGTGACGGCACGGACGTCAGTGACAAAATACTCGGTCTCACCGAAGCAACTGGTGGGAATGAATTTGTGCTGCGAGTAGATCAGCACGATGCGTTGGCCAGCCAGCGCATTGATCTTGGCGGCAACGGCTTCGTCACGTACCGAAAATTCAAAGCGGTCCGGAATGGCGCCCGGCATGGTCACCATGGCAACTTCGCCCTCCCAGGTCTTGCACAGCCAGCCCTTGCGTGACAGCTTTTGAATGTAGCCAGCCCGCTCACCTTCCGAGTAACTCCAGGTCAGGGTCGCCCAGACCCAGGCCACTGCGGCCAGCAGCACCAGACCCAAAAAGATAAAGATTGCGCGCATCATCGACTGCCTCAGAATTTTTGTCAGGGTGACATTATGACAAAGGACGGTCGGAATGTTGGTGAAGGTTTTTGCAAGGGAGGCGGCGCAATTGGCTGCCGCCCAGAAATCCCAGGTTGCAGGCAAGTCAGCGTAATCGTCGACGCCTGGCCTGGCGCCCAGAGGCCGTCTCGAATAATGTGGATTATGGGCGTTTTTTCCGGTTGACCGTGGCAGTCAGTCGCGGAAGGCGCGCAGCCCCTCGAGGTCGAGAATATTGATGCCGCCATATTCGCTGCGCACCAGGCCGGCGTCTTCCAGGACTTTCAGCGCCTGATTGGCCCGTTGCCGTGACACCCCGGCCAGATAGCCGAGTTCCTCCTGAGAAATCTGCAGCAGGCGATTGGTACCGGGGTAGAGCACCGGGTTGAACAGGGCGGCCAGGCCGCGCGCGATGCGGGCGTCGGTGTCGAGCATGCGCTCGTTTTCGATCATGCCGACGAACTGGCCCAGGCGTTCGTTCAACTGCGCGATGATGTGGCGGTTGAACGGGATGCTGTGGTCGAGCAGCCACAGGAAGGTGCTGCGACTCATGAACGCCACTCGGGTTTCGCGCAGTGCCATGACATCGTAGCGGCGTGGTTCACTCTTGAGCAGCGAGCCTTCGCCGAACCAGCCGCCGGTACTGATGCCGGTCAGCGAGGTGGTTTTGCCCGTGGTCCAGTGACTGGCCATCTTGCCCAGCCCGTCGATGATGCCCATCCAGTAATCGACCGTTTCGCCTTTCATGCAGATGAAAGCGCCGGGCGCAAAACTGCGCTCGAAGGTGCCGGTGATGGCTTTCTCCATTTCCTCGGCGGTCAATGCCGGCCCCCAGGCAGAGGCGCGAAGCAGTTCCTCAGCGTTTTTCAATTTATTTCCTGGAATGTCTGCCGGATGACAATTATAAGCCGCGAGTGTACATACACTGGGGCGCAACTGTGAGATTGTGTGGCGCCCTGCAAGGTCTATGTAAGCTGGCCGGGGTCACAATGATTCAAACGAATGTTAGACCGCGGACAATGAGACGCGGCGGAGGAGACAAGAGATGCCCAAGCAGGCGAATTTCGCCGCGCTGGATGGTTTGCACACCTTCCCGCGGCTACTGTTCCATCACGCTACCGTTCGCCCGCAGGCGCCGGCCATGCGTGAAAAGTATCTCGGCATCTGGCAAACCTGGAGCTGGTCGGATGTTGCCGATCGGGTTCGCGCGCTGGCCTGTGGCCTGGCCTCTCTCGGTTTCAAGCGGGGCGACAATCTGGCGATCATCGGCGACAACCGCCCCCACCTGTACATGATGATGACGGCGGCCCAGTGTCTGGGTGGCGTGCCGGTGCCGCTCTATCAGGACGCCGTGGCCAACGAGATGTTGTTCGTGCTGCAGGATGCCGGCATTCGCTTCGTGGTGGTCGAGGATCAGGAGCAGGTCGACAAAATGCTCGAGATCCGTGACCAGGTCGGCACCCTGGAACAGATCATTTATGACGATCCGCGTGGCATGCGGCACTACAGCCAATCCTACTTGCATGACATCCATGAACTGATGGAAATGGGGCGGATTCACGACCGCAATCACGCCGATTTCCTGAATGCCGAAGTCGAGCAGGGGCATTTCGACGACACCTCGGTAATGCTCTACACCTCGGGCACCACCGGCAAGCCGAAGGGGGTTTGCCAGACGCACGCCGCGTTTATTGCCGCGGCACAGGGCGGCGTACAAGTCGATCATCTCGGCGCCGACGGTGACATCCTGTCCTACCTGCCCATGGCCTGGGTCGGTGACCATCTGTTTTCCTACGCCCAGGCGCTGGTCGCCGGTTTCACCATCAACTGCCCGGAGTCCGGCGATACGGTGATGTCCGACCTGCGCGAAATTGGGCCAACCTGCTATTTCGCCCCGCCGCGCGTTTTCGAGAGCCTGCTGACCTCGGTCATGATCCGCATGGAGGACGCTGGCAAGCTCAAACAGACCATGTTCCACCACTTCATGGCGGTGGCCAAACGCTGCGGCGCCGACATCCTTGATGGCAAGTCGGTCGGCTTCGGCGATCGCCTGCAATACTGGCTCGGCAACCTGCTGGTTTATGGCCCGTTGCGCAACGTGCTCGGCATGAGCCGCATCCGCGTGGCCTACACGGCCGGCGCCGCGATCGGCCCGGAACTGTTCCGCTTCTACCGTTCGATGGGCATCAACCTCAAGCAGTTCTACGGCCAGACCGAAACCTGTGCCTACGTCTGCCTGCAGCCGGACGGCCAGATCAAGTTCGACTCCGTCGGGCAACCGGCACCCGGTGTCGACATCAAGATTGCCGACAACGGCGAAGTCCTGGTCAAGGGGCCGATGCTGCTCAAGGAATACTACAAGCGCCCGGATGCCACGGCCGAGGCGATTGATGCCAACGGCTACTTCATGACCGGCGACGCCGGCTTCCTCGACGAGGATGGCCACCTGAAGATCATCGACCGCGCCAAGGATGTCGGCAAGCTAACGAACGGCGCAATGTTTGCCCCGAACTACATCGAGAACAAGCTGAAGTTCTTCCAGCACGTCAAGGAAGCGGTCTGCTTTGGCAATGGTCGTGACATGGTCTGCGCCTTCATCAATATCGACGTCAGCGCTGTCGGCAACTGGGCTGAGCGTCGTGGCATTGCCTATTCGGGCTACGCCGATCTAGCTGGCAAACCGGAAGTGCTGGAGTTGCTCCGCGAATGTGTCGAGCAGGTCAATGCTGATCTGGTGCACGACACGATGGTCGCGGATTCGCAGATCCACCGCTTCCTCGTGCTGCACAAGGAACTGGACCCCGACGACGACGAGCTGACGCGGACGCGCAAGGTGCGGCGCAACTTCGTTGCGGAAAAATACAAGGTGCTCATCGACGCGCTCTATGCGGGCAAGGCGAATCAGTTCATCGAAACCGAGGTCAAGTTCGAGGATGGCCGACGCGGCAAGGTGTCGGCCGACCTCAGGATCGTCGATGCCAAGACCTTTCCGATCGTGAAGAAGGCGGCCTGACATGTCCAAGAAAATAGGCGACGTCATTCTCGATCTGCAGAACATTTCCCTGCGCTTCGGTGGCGTCAAGGCGCTGACCGATATCTCCTTCAACGTCAAACAGCATGAAATCCGCGCCATCATCGGTCCGAACGGCGCCGGCAAGAGTTCCATGCTCAACGTCATCAACGGCGTGTATCACCCACAGGAAGGCAAGATTTTCTGGCATGGCAAGGAGCGCAAGAAAATGGAGCCGCACATGGCGGCCCAGCAGAACATTGCCCGCACCTTCCAGAACATCGCGCTGTTCAAGGGCATGAGCGTGCTCGACAACATCATGACCGGGCGCATCACCAAGATGAAAGCCAACTTCATCGAACACGCGCTGTGGTTTGGGCGTGCGCGCCGCGAAGAGTTGGAGCACCGTAAAAAGGTCGAGGAAGTCATCGACTTTCTGGAAATCCAGCACATCCGCAAGACCCCCGTCGGCCGCCTGCCCTATGGTTTGCAAAAGCGGGTTGAGCTGGGTCGGGCGCTGGCGGCCGAGCCGTCGATGCTGTTGCTTGACGAGCCGATGGCCGGCATGAACGTCGAGGAAAAGCAGGACATGTGCCGTTTCATCCTTGATGTGAATGACCAGTTCGGCACCACTATCGTGCTGATCGAGCACGACATGGGCGTCGTCATGGATATTTCCGATCGCGTCGTCGTGCTCGATTACGGCAAGAAGATTGGCGATGGCGAGCCGGAAGAAGTCAAGAATAACGAGGATGTCATCAAGGCATACCTCGGTGCTGGCCATTAGGAGAGACCGAGATGAATTTTTTCCTTGAAGTCCTGATTGGCGGCCTGCTTTCCGGCGTCATGTACGCTCTGGTCGCCCTCGGTTTCGTGATGATCTACAAGGCCTCCGGGGTGTTCAATTTTGCCCAGGGCGCCATGGTCTATCTTGCTGCGCTGTCGGTGGTCGGCTGCATGGAGAAGGGGGCGCCGCTGTGGCTGGCCATCCTCCTGGCCTTTGCGATCATGACCTTGTTCGGCATTGCGACCGAGAAGTTCGTGCTGCGCAAGCTGGTCAATCAGCCGCCTATTGCGCTGTTCATGGCCACCATCGGTCTGGCCTTCTTCATCGAAGGTTTGGCGCCGATGATCTTCGGCAGCGAACCGCGGGCGCTGGAACTGGGCATTGTTGATGAACCGATTCCCTGGATTCTCGACAATTGGAACATGGTGATTTCCAAGTTCGACCTCGTTGCCGCCGGCGTGGCGGCGGTGCTGGTTGCCACCCTGGCGCTGTTTTTTCAATACACCCGAATCGGCCGGGCGTTGCGCGCGGTGGCGGACGACCATCAGGCCGCTTTGTCGATCGGTATTCCGCTGCAACATATCTGGGCGATTGTCTGGGGCGTGGCGGGGTTTGTGGCGCTGGTTGCCGGCATGATGTGGGGGGCACGCAACGGTGTTCAGTTTGCGCTCACTTTTACCGCGCTCAAGGCGCTGCCGGTGTTGATCCTCGGCGGATTCACCTCGGTGCCGGGGGCGATCGTGGGGGGATTGATTATTGGCGCTTCAGAAAAGCTGGCGGAAATCTACATTCCGCCCGTCATGCAGGATCTGTTCGGCGGCAACTTTGGCGGCATCGAGGGCTGGTTTCCCTACGTGCTGGCGCTTCTGTTCTTGCTGGTCAGGCCTGAAGGCTTGTTCGGCGAACGCCATATCGACCGGGTTTAAGGGGAAAACGCATGCTCTATCGTGAAGCCGGTCAGTTCAAGACGACCTATGCCGCCGACCAGCAAATCTTTCCGATTCGGCAGGATCGGATTGGCATCATTGCGCTGCTGGCGGTTGCATTTATCGGCGTGCCCTTGTTTGCCAGTGAATACTGGTTCTCGGCCATCCTGATTCCCTTCCTCATTTTTGCCCTTGCCGCCCTGGGGCTGAATGTTCTGACCGGTTATGCCGGCCAGCTGTCGCTGGGATCGGCAGCCTTCATGGCGGTGGGCGCCTATGCCGCCTATAACTTCCAGTTGCGCATTGATGGCATTCCAATTTTGCTTTCTTTCATATTTGCCGGGTTGACCGCAGCAAGCGTGGGAATCCTGTTCGGTTTGCCGTCGTTGCGTATCAAAGGTTTTTACCTGGCGGTGGCGACGCTGGCGGCGCAGTTTTTCATCGTCTGGTGTCTGACCAAATTCCCCTGGTTGTCCAATAATTCCTCCTCGGGCGTCATTTCTACCCAAAAATTGATCATGTTTGGTCATGAGCTGGATACGCCAGTCGAGAAATATCTGCTGGTGCTGTCCATCGTGGTGGTCATGGCGCTGGCAGCGAAAAACATGGTGCGATCGTCGACGGGCCGGGCCTGGATGGCAGTGCGCGACATGGATGTGGCGGCGTCGGTGATCGGTATCAAACTGATGCCGACCAAGTTGCTGGCGTTTGCCGTCAGTTCTTTCTACTGCGGTGTGGCCGGCGCGATGTACGCCTTCTGTTACCTCGGTTCGGTTGAGCCGGATGGTTTCTCGCTCGATATGTCGTTCAAGATTCTGTTCATGATCATCATCGGCGGGGTCGGGTCGATCATGGGCAGCTTCCTTGGTGCCGCGTTCATTTTGCTGCTGCCAATCTTTCTCGACATTGCCTTGCCGTTCGTCGCCGAGCTGTTCGGCCTGCCTTTTGCCAGTGCCACCGTGTCGCATATCCAGATTCTGGTATTCGGGGCGCTGATCATGTTCTTCCTGATCGTTGAGCCGCACGGGCTGGCCCGCTTGTGGCAAATCGCCAAGGAGAAGCTGCGCTTGTGGCCGTTCCCGCATTAGTGCTGACTGTAGTGATAGCGGTGGGGCCCCGCCGCTTTTTGTAATGACTGGAGGAGACAATCAATGATTAAAAATTTCAAACCTGCTATCGCCGCTGCCGCGGTTTCCCTGGCCATGCTGTCGCAGATGGCCGTGGCTGCCGAAGAGCAGTTTTTCCCGCTGATTAGCTATCGTGTGGGTCCTTATGGTTCTACAGGGCAACCGTGGTTTTCAGGGTTTATCGACTACCTTAACTATGTCAATCTCAAGGAAAAGGGTGTCAATGGCGTCCAGATGACCTACGAAGAGTGCGAAACCGAATACAACAACGCCAAAGGCGTCGAATGCTACGAACGCCTGAAGAGCAAGGCCGCCAAGTCGGCCGGTCCGCTGCACACGATGTCAACAGGAGTTTCTTACGCGCTGATCGACAAGTCGGCGCAGGATCACCTGCCGCTGGCGATGATGGGTTATGGCCGTACCGATGCCGTCGATGGCTCGGTCTTCCCGTATGCCTTCCCGCTGGTCACGACTTATCAAATGCAGGCCTCGGCCATCATCAAGTTCCTCAAGGACAAGAATGGCGGCAGCCTGGCCGGCAAGAAGATCGTTTATCTGTACCACGACTCGGCTTACGGCAAGGAAGCCATCATTGCGATGGATGCCGAGTCCAAGCTCAACAAGTTTACCCTGGTGCAGATTCCGGTGGCCCACCCGGGTAATGAGCAAGGTGCCCAATGGTTGCGCATTCGCCAGGAGCGGCCCGATTATGTCGTGTTCTGGGGCTGGGGCGTGATGAACCAGACTGCGATCAAGGCGGCCCAGAAAGTCGGCTTCCCACGTGACAAGATGATTGGCTCCTGGTGGGCAGGTTCTGAGGAAGATACCGTGCCGGCCGGCGAAGCCGCCAAGGGCTACATGGCGGCAACGTGGAACGTGGCGGGCAAGCAGGTGCCGGTGATCGCCGACATCGAGAAAGTGGTCTATGGCGCCGGCAAGGGCAATCTGGAAGACAAGGCGAAGATCGGCACCGTCCTCTACAACCGTGGCGTTTCTGCCGCCGTGCTGTCGGTCGAGGCCATCCGCAAGGGGCAGGAAAAGTACGGCAAGGGCAAGGCGCTGACCGGTGAGCAGACCCGTTGGGCGCTGGAAAACCTGAACATTACGGATGCCCGCCTGAAGGCGATTGGCGCCACCGATCTGTTGCCGGAAATCAAAACTTCCTGCGCCAATCATGAAGGCTCGGGCAAGGTGAAGATTCAGCAATGGGATGGTGCCAAGTGGGTCCCGGTCTCCGGCTGGATCGAGGGTAACAAGGGTTTGATCCACCCGCTCTTCCAGGCTTCGGCCAAACAGTACGCCAAGGAAAAGGGCATCACGCCGCGCGATTGTTCCAAGGAAAAGTGAACCGTCAGGCGGAAAGCGTGGGGGCGTGAGCCCTCACTCTTTCTCGTCGCCCCTTGAATCGGAAACGATGATGAATACACAAACTGCAGCTGTAGCGCCGGATCAGTACCTGAGCATCAATAATATCGAGGTCATCTACGATCACGTGATTCTGGTGCTCAAGGGCGTGTCACTGAACGTGCCGAAGGGCAAGATTGTCGCTTTGCTGGGGGCCAACGGCGCCGGCAAATCGACGACGCTGAAGGCGATTTCCAACCTGCTGCACGCCGAGCGCGGCGATGTGACCAAGGGTTCCGTCGAGTACAAGGGCAACCGCATCGATCAGCTGACGCCGAACGAACTGGTCAAGCGCGGGGTCATCCAGGTCATGGAAGGGCGGCATTGTTTTGGCCACCTGACCATTGAGGAAAATTTGCTGACCGGCGCCTACACGCGCAGCATTTCGCGCGGCGAGTTGAAGGACAGCCTGGAAAAGGTCTATCACTACTTCCCGCGGCTGAAAACGCGGCGCACCTCGCAGGCTGGCTACACCTCCGGCGGTGAGCAGCAGATGTGCGCCATTGGTCGGGCGCTGATGGCCAAGCCGGAAATGATCCTGCTCGATGAGCCGTCGATGGGCCTGGCGCCGCAGATCGTCGAGGAAATTTTCGAGATCGTGAAAGACCTGAATAGCCGGGAGAACGTCAGTTTCCTGCTGGCCGAGCAGAACACCATGGTGGCGCTGAAGTATGCCGACTTTGGCTACATCCTCGAAAACGGGCGGGTGGTGATGGAGGGGGATGCGGAAGACCTCAGGACCAACGAGGATGTGAAGGAGTTTTATCTGGGACTCTCCTCGGCGGGCAGAAAGTCTTTTAAAGACGTCAAACACTACCGTCGCCGCAAACGCTGGCTCTCATAGCGGGTTGCAGTGCGCTCCGCATGGCGGCGTTGTCGGCCGGCTTCCGCCTTGCCCTGCGGAGCTACGTTGCAACCCCTGGGCAGCGTGTGAGGTTGGACTTGGCTGAAAAACCGACTTCCACGGTCAACCGGAAAAAACGGAGAAAAATGAAATGAGCTTTTACGACCCGCTCGAAACCCGCGATCCGGAAGAGCGTGAAGCAGATTTGATGGACAAGCTGGCGCGCCAGGTGGCGCATGCCAAGGAAACGACGCATTACTATTTTCAGTCGTTGGCCGGCATCAATCCGTTCGACTGTGTCAGCCGCGGCGCGCTGGCCAAATTGCCGCTGACGCGCAAACGCGATCTGATCGACCTGCAGAAAAAGACACCGCCTTTCGGGGGCTTGAACGCACTGGCCCGCAGCAAGGCCAAGCGGGTGTTTGCATCGCCCGGCCCGATCTATGAGCTGCAGGGCGGCGAGATGGACCATTGGCGGCTGGCGCGTGCACTTTATGCAGCCGGTTTCCGGCATGGCGACCTGATTCACAATTGTTACGCCTACCATTTCACGCCCGGCGCTTTCATGATGGAGGGCGGGGCGCGCAAGCTCGGCTGTTCGGTATTCCCCGGCGGTACCGGGCAGACCGAACAGCAGGTCCAGGCCATGGTGGACCTGCGGCCGGAAGGCTATGTGGGCACGCCGTCCTTTCTGCGCATCATTGTTGAAAAGGCAGAAGAGCTGGGGGCCGATATTTCGTCACTGAAGAAGGCCCTGGTGTCCGGCGAGGCCTTGCCCGGTGCCACCCGCGCCTGGCTCAACGAGCGCGGCATCACCGTACGCCAGTGTTATGCGACGGCAGATATCGGTGCCATTGCCTACGAAACCGAGGCGGAGCAAGGGATGATTGTCGAGGAAGAGGTGCTGCTCGAGATTGTTCGCCCCGGCACCGGGGAGCCGGTTCCCCCCGGCGAAGTCGGCGAGGTGGTGGTGACGACCTTTAACCCGGATTACCCGTTGATTCGTTTTGCGACCGGCGACCTTTCGGCGATTCTCTCCGGCCGTTCGCCTTGTGGTCGCACCAATATCCGTTTGAAAGGCTGGATGGGCCGGGCTGACCAGACAACAAAGATCAAAGGCATGTTTGTCCACCCCGAGCAGATTGCTGAAATTGCCAACCGGCATCCAGAAATCCAGCGCATGCGCCTGGTGGTCGACAACATCAGCGGGCAGGATCGCATGGTGTTGCATTGCGAAATCGAGCCGGGTTACGAGGCGCTTGATTCAGCCCTGCAGGCCAGCTTGCGTGATGTGACGAAACTGCGTGGCGAAGTGGCATTTTCGGCACCCGGCGGCTTGCCCAACGACGGTAAGGTGATCGAAGATAGCCGGATCTACTGAATCGGTGTTGTGCATGCGATCTTTCCTTGTTGTGCTGGCCTGGCTGGCCTTGTCGGCGCAAGCTGCCGAGCCCGCATTGCGGCCGTCTGCCCGGCTGTTGTTCAAGGACCCGGACATGCTGAAAGCCGGTCAGTGCGTGCGCTACGAGGAGGGCGGGGCGGGATTTATCATGACCGAGCCGGTGTTCTATTTGCGGGGTGAAGTGCTCGCTTCGGCGGTGGAGACGCGACATCTTGGCCACTGCCCGCTCGTGCCCGGCAAGAATCTGGATCAGTACACGCGGGCGGAATTCATCCGCCATGCGCGGGCATATCCCTGTGTCTCAATGGACGTGGCCGAGCGCGATGAGCAGATGGGCATTGTCCGGGTCCGGGTCCTTGATTGGGAGACCCCTTACGCCAAAAGGGCTGAAAATGCGGGGCGTCTCTATCGGGGCCATTTTATCGATCAGCCACTCCGCCAAGGCACGGAGATCGAGATGGAAGCTGACTTGCTTGAGGTTTGTCGGCACTAGAACACCCGAACCCGAGGTGACACATCTTTGCCCGCCATGGCGGGCAAATGCATGCTGCGGATGACGACCGGGCGTGCTTGAGGCATGATCATTCAACCCGTCGGGATAATTGCCTCAGGAGATTGGCCATGAACAAGAACATCGATGAAATTCTGGCCAGAATCCGCGAGTTGGAAGAGGCGCTGGAAGATGAATACCGTCAGACTCGCGACCAGTGGGGTAGAAAAAAACTGGATCTGGCCGATGAGTTTCTAAGTCAGCAACGCCGCTACAAGACAGGGCTGTTCCGCTTCCTGCTCCGTTCACGACTGCTGGTCATGCTGACGGTGCCCGTGATTTACGCGGGCTGGATTCCGTTTTTGCTGATGGATTTATTTGTCAGCCTTTATCAGGCGATCTGTTTTCCGGTCTACCGGATTCCCAAGGTCTGCCGGGCGGACTACCTGGTGTTTGACCGCGAAGACTTGCCCTACCTGAATATTGTCGAAAAATTCAACTGCTTCTTCTGCTCATATGGCAACGGCGTTGCCGCCTACACGCGGGAGGTTGCAGCGCGAACCGAGCAGTATTGGTGCCCGATCAAGCACGCCCGGCGTCTGGTGGCCGCCCATGACCGCTACCCCAATTTCTTCGACCACGGTGATGCAGAAGCTTATCGCCAAGGCTTGAACCGGCTGCGCAGGCAGTATCGCAATAAACCTTAGGCCTTGCGCCCGAACAGGCCGCGCACGGCTTCCTGCAGATCGGCCGGGAGGACGATGACCTTGGCATTGTCCTTTTCGCCCATGTGTTCCAGCGCCTTGATGTATTTCTCGCCAAGCATGTAGGACATCGGCCCGGTCTGATCGCCGATCGCGGCGGCGATCCGGCGAATGGCCTCGGCCGAGGCTTCGGCCAGCATGACCTGGGCGTTGGCGTCGCGCTTGGCCGATTCGAGGCGGGCTTCCGCTTCGAGAATGGCCGACTGCTTGGCGCCTTCCGAGCGGGTAACGACGGCCTTGCGCTCGCGCTCGGCGGCAGCCTGCATTTCCATCGCCTTCTGCATCGATTGCGAAGGCTTGATGTCCTGGATTTCAACGGATTTCACCGTCAGGCCCCAGTCTACCGCCTCGTCGGCAATGCTTTCGCGCAAACGTGCCTTGATCTTGTCGCGCGAGGACAGCGCCTCGTCCAGCTCCATCTCACCGACGATGGAGCGCAGCGTGGTCATGATCAGGTTGCGGATCGCTTCCGAAAAATCGGTGACGCCATAGACCGCCTTGACCGGGTCGGTCACCTTGATGAAGGCGATGGCGTTGGTCAGGATCACCGCATTGTCGCGGGTGATCACTTCCTGCTCCTGGACATCGAGGATGATGTCCTTGGTGACCAGCTGATATGCCACACGGTCCAGATACGGGATGACGATGTTGAGGCCCGGCTTCAGCGTCCCGTGATACTTGCCCAGACGCTCGACGATCCATTCCTCGCCCTGCGGCACAATGCGCACGCCCTTGGCGATGGTGACGACCACAAAGACCAGAATGGCCAGTGTCACGATAAAGCCTGCATTCATGTCCATTTTTCAACCTCTCTATGTCTTGCTGACTTTCAGAAAACTGCCTTCCACGGCGACGACCCTGACCCGGTCTCCGGCGGCAATGGCCGTATCGGCCACGCAGGCCCATTCCTCGGAGCCCAGTACCGGGCGCTGAAAGCGTACCTTGCCGCGTTCGAAGGGCGCCACAGCGTTCACCAGCAGGCCGATTTCACCGATGACGTCACCATCTGCCGTACCGATTCGGGTTTTCACAAAGCTCTGTTTGAAAACCCGGAACCACAGCATGACCATGGCCAGCGAGGCCAGTGTCCACGTCGCCAGCTGTGCCGTGACCGACATCTCGAAGGCCAGCACCAGCAGCCCGACAAGCAGTGCGCCGAGGCCGAACCAGATAATGAAGAACGAGGGAATGACCAGTTCGGCGAGTATCAGCACGATGCCACCGACGATCCACTGCCACCATTCGGGATTCATAATTTTCTCCTTGCGGGGACGAGTATTTCGGGTTTGCCGGGCAGGGTCAAGGCAGTTTCTGATTTCGGGCATTTTTTCCGGTTGACCGCGGCAATTGCGCTGCATCGCTGTGACCAGGATTTAGAATGCGCCGATGAATACCGCGCTGCTCCTGCTCCCCGATTTCGCCCTGATCCTGCTGGGCACCGCCATCCGACGCTGGATGCATCTGGGCGACCACTTCTGGTCCGGGGTCGAGAAACTGGTCTATTTCATTCTTTTCCCGGCGCTGCTCATCAACGCCATCGTCAAGACCCGGCTGGATCTCGGCGCTGCCTTGCCCTTGCTGGCCACGGCGTTTGCGGCAATGGCCGGCGGCATGGTGCTGGGTATTGTGCCAAAGCTGTTCACCCGCCTGCCGGCGCTGACTTACGCGTCGATGTTCCAGTGTGCGTACCGTTTCAATTCGTACATTGCGCTGGCCGTGGCCGGCATGCTGTTTGGCTCGCCGGGCATTGCGACCATGGGGCTGATCGTCGGCGCAGCCGTGCCGGTGGTCAATCTCGTGTCGGTGTGGATGCTGGCGCGACATGGCGAGGTCGGCTTGTTGCGCGAGGTGGCGCGCAATCCACTGATCTGGGGGACCGCCGCCGGCTTTCTGCTCAATCTGGCGGGCTTCGTTCCGCCTGCACCCTTGCAGGCATTTCTCGGACGGCTGGCTGATGCCTCCATTGCACTGGGCTTGATCACCGTGGGCGCTGCCTTGAGGCTGGACAGTACGCCGGGGGTGCGCGTCCTGTCGGCCTGGCTGGTGCTGGTGAAACTGCTGGCCTTGCCCGTGGTGGCTGTGCTGGTTGGCGCACAGCTTGGGCTGTCGGGCCTGAACTATCAGATCGTGGTGTTGTTTGCAGCACTGCCAACTGCGTCGTCTGCCTATATTCTGGCCATGCGCATGGGCGGCGATGGCAAAAGTGTGGCCTGGCTCATTTCAGCAACGACGCTCGGCTCCATGCTCACGCTGCCACTATGGGCAGCGTGGCTGGCCAGACTGTAGTCCAGCCCGGATTATTTCTTGGCAGCGCTCGACTTGGTTTTGCTGTCTGCCGTTTCGGCACTGGCGGCCGCCTGGGCGGCGGCGTCGGCAGACTGCTGCATCTGTTCGCGCATTTGCTGCATCATCTGCCAGGGCCACATTGCAGCTTCTGACAGCGTCGAGCTGTTTTCCGGGTGGATCGCGGACTGAAAGAAATTGGGCGCCGGGGCAGGTTCAGCTTCCGGCGTCTGCGACATCGTTTTGGCTGCATCCGAAGCCATCTGACCCATGGCCTTGACGGCACCGACGGTGGTGCGCTGCATTTCCAGGCCCTGAATGGTCATCTGCAGCATCGAAAGATTCATGCGCAGCCAGCCTTCGACGGCTTTCATGTCCTTGATGCGTTTGTCGAGTTCTTCAACATCAAACGTTGGCGTCACCATGCCGGGGAGGGTGAATCCCATGTTGCCCCACATGTTGCGCATGAAATTGAGCGGATCGTGTACTTGGTCGTCAGACATGTGTTTCTCCCTCTCGTTGGATCACATCATCTTAAACCACTTCTTAATGCAAAATGATAAATTACCGCACTGTTGAAATTACGAGGCCGTTATGCTGAAACTGTTGGTTGTGGAAGATCATGCGCTGGTTCGCGAAGGGTTGGTGCGTCTGCTCGGCCAGGTAGAAGAGGATGTGACGGTCCATGAGAGCGCCGATTTTGAAGCGGCCCTGAATCTGCTCGACAATGAAGGCGAGTTTGACCTGGTGCTGCTGGATCTGGCCTTGCCCGGCATTGATGGCTTTGCCGGTCTTGATATCTTGCGCCGGCGTTATCCGGCCATGCCCGTCGTAGTCGTGTCCGCCTTCGATGACACACCGACGATTACGCGCGTGCTGAATCTGGGCGCATCCGGCTTCATCCCCAAGGCATTTTCCGGGGAGGCGCTGTTGTCTGCCGTGCGCGAGGTGCTGGCGGGCAACATCTTCCGACCGAGCGGTCAGCGGGCATCGCAGATGGATGATACGACCCCGGTGGCGCCCTCCAAGGTGAGCGTTCGCCCCAGCGAGGTCGGCCTCACCGATCGCCAGGGGCAGGTGCTGGCGCTCATGGTGCGCGGCATGTCGAATCGGGATATCGCCGACCAGCTGGGCCTTTCCGAAGGAACCGTGAAAATTCATGCCACTGCGGTTTTCAAGGCACTGGACGTCAATAGCCGGACGCAGGCGCTGGTGGCCGTCGCGCGTTACGGTATCGATTTCGAAAGCGTCTTTTGAAGTTGATTCAGTAGCGCCCGCAGTTTGGCCGGGCGCACTGGTGTCGGCAGGGCGTGGGTGCCCGCAGGCAAAGCGGCCTGGCTATCGTCGAGCAAGACGATCAGCGGCGCCTCTGGCACTTGGGCCAGGCGGGTGGCGCTGGCAAAAGCCGCATCGGCGATGACCAGCGCGTCCGCCGGCAGCACTTCCTTTCGTGCGCTGTCGGCCACGCTGACGGCATAGCCCCAGCCTTCGACCAGGCGGATACACGCGCGCATTTCTTCTGAGCTTCCAATGCAGTAAATCTTGCCGGCGGGCTTGGGTGTCGCTTCGGTGGGGGGCGGTTGAATTTCGGGCTGGCTGGCTGCGAGGCGAAGTGAGAATGTGGTGCCTTCGCTCAGTCGCGAGCGGAGGCCTACCTGAACGTTGAGTGCTCGAGCTAACCGGTCGACTATGGAAAGGCCCAGACCCAATCCCTTGTTATGCTCCCGCGCGGCATTTCCAACCTGGAAGAACTCGCCGAAAATGGCGGCCTGGTCAGCCTGGGCAATGCCGATACCATTGTCGCGAACTTCGATCAGCACGTCCTGGCCCCGCCGACGGGCCGTTACCAGCACGCGGCCACCCGGATGCGTGTACCGCAGCGCATTGGATACCAGGTTGGCGATCATGCGCTCAAGCAGCAGTCCGTCGCTGCTTACCCACAGGGCTGTGGCACGGAAGCGCAAGGTGATATGACGGTCGGTCGCGGATCGCCGGAACGAATTGGTCAATCGGTCGAAGAGCGGTTGCAGCTGAAACGGTCTGATGTCTGGTTTGATACCGGAAACATCCAGCCGGGAGATGTCGAGGATCGAGTCCAGCAGTTCGCCGAGCATGGCAGTCGACGCCGAAATTTGATCTGCCAGTCGGGGTAATGCCACCGTTGCACCGCTCCGTACCTGGCGCTGCAGGTCGGCGGAAAATAGAGAAAGTGCATGCAGGGGTTGTCGCAAGTCGTGGCTGGCCGCCGCGAGAAAGCGACTTTTTGCGGCGTTGGCTCGCTCGGCGGCATCCTTCTGGCCGGCAATTTCCTGCGTCGCTTCGTGGACACGCTCTTCGAGATGTTCCTGACTCGCTTGCAACTTGTCGGTCATGCTGGCCATTTCGCGGAGCTGCCGGCGGAATAGCGTGGCGCCAACGAACATGACGATGCTGACCAGCAGCCCGAGCGCGCCTAATTCAAAAAGTCGGTTATTCCAGTCGGCCAATAACGATCTTTCCGGGATGGCGCTGAGGATGCGCAGATCCGAAAAACCGGGAACAGGCGATACCGAAATCAGCAGACCATTCACGGTGGCCGGTCCGCTGGCCAGAACATAGGTCTTCAGTTTTCCTTCAAACAGCACCGTGGTCGCCTTGGCCCCCAGGATCGGGGATTGCCGGCTGAGGTCGGTCGGTCGGCATGAGGCAATGATTTCGCTCCTGGCATTGACGAGAACGGTTTCAAAATCATCGCCGAGGCGGTTTGACCAGCAGAAATCCTGCAGGTAGGCGGGTTCGATGGCTGCGCTAACAGCCCCGGCAAATTGCCCGCCTTCGCTGTTCATGCGGCGGGCAATCGTATAGGTATAGCGCCCCGAGCTGCGGCCGACATAGGGGCCGTAGCTTGATGCCTCGGCGCCTTGTTCCAGTGTACTGAAATATGGACGGTCCTTGACGTTAACGTGAGGCGCCGGTGATTGCGTCGACATGAAGCGCTGGTTGCCGAGCCGATCAATGACGATCAGATCTCGAAGTTGCGGCATGGCGCGTGAGTGGCGCTGGGCAATGTATTCCCAACCCTTGTTGGCGGCCCAGTTTTCCCAGTCGCGGTGGCCCGTGGGAAGATCGCTTGCAGTTTCGCGTAACAGGACGTCGACGGCTTCGAAGTTCCGCGCAGTGTGCTCGGCCATCATGATGCTGAAGTGTTGCAGTCGGCGTTCGCCCGAGTCGAGGTCCCGATGCCGGGCGAGAACCAGATCGGCGAGGAATACTGCCACAATGATGATGATGCCGGCCAGGGCCACGGCCAGGGCGAGTGATTCGGGTCTTCGGGTCCGCATGATCTACAACTGGTAGCAGTAGAGCGGACGTGACGGGGTACAGGCGACGTCGATGATTCGATTGGGCGCAGCCCCGGGGACCGGGAAGCTGTTGCTGACAAACAGGCTTCCCGGTTTCATTTCCGACTTCGCTTTTTCCCAGAGTCGGGGCATCGGTGTCGGGGAGAGGAACGCGTAAACCACGTCGTAATCCCCAAGGTTGGCTTGCCAGAGATCATCCCAGCGCCAGCGTATGTTGGTGCGGCCGATGCTGAGAATGAGGCCGATCAGCCAGGTCAGCGGTGCGTTCTCATAGCCGGTAAAGTGACTCTCGGGTAATGCGTCGGCGAGTGGCACCGTGGTGCTGCCGAGGCCGGCGCCAAGGTCGAGAAAGCGAACCGGGCCGCGGTCATTCAGCAACTCGGCCAGGGCGGCAACGGTCTGTTTGTTGGATAGATACAAGGGGACCTGCCCGGAAAGAGCGCCGCGATAGACCAGCAGCAACAGAATGGCGGCGAGCAGGAACCAGCCGGGGTCGATGGCGAGAGTATGGGTGAACCAGACCAGCGGCATGAATCCCGCATGGATGACGCGCCACCACCAGGGTTGACGGGAGAGGGTCGCAAAAAGCAGCGCGACACCACCGATGGCCAGACTGGTGGCCTGCCAGGGCATGGCTTCGGCCTTCCAGCCGAAATACGGCCAGGCGATGGAGAGGACGAGAATGACCGCTGCGCCTTGCAGGGCAAACTGTCGTTTGGGTATGGAAGTCATCCGGCGATTTTATGCCATCAACGCCGATCTCGCCTTTTCTCTCGTTTCCGCAGCGCGGATGGCCGCCTGGGCGCGGACCGGGCCGAAGCCGCGCACGCTATCCGGCCAGTTGGCCAGTGCGAGCGCGTCGTTGTTGCTGACCCCGCGCTGGATGATCAGATCGAGGTCAGCTTCATAGTTGGCCAGCAGGCTGCGGTCAACGGCATTTTCCGGGGCAAAACGGAAAGGATCGAGCCAGCTGCCCCGCAGCCTCCGGGCTTTCGCGATGATTTTGAGCACCGGTAGCAGCCACGGGCCGAAGGTGATTTTCTTTGGCCGTCCGTCTGGCCCCGGCCTGGTGAAAAGTGGTGGGGCGAGGTGGAAGTGCGGACGGCACTTGCCCTCGAACTGTTCGCTGAGGCGGGGCATAAAATCGCCATCGGCGTACAGGCGCGCAACCTCGTACGCATCCTTGGGGGCGAGCAGTCTGGCGTATTGCGTGGCCACGATGCGGCTTAACGGGTCGTGGCCGATGGCGATGACGCCGTTGACCCGATGCAGGTAGTGGTTGGCGAGGTGGGCATCCTGATAGGCCGTCAGATGAGCGACCCGACTAACGATCAGTTCATGGGTGGAGGGCGCCGAAGCGCTCTGGCCGCCCAGCGGGCCTGCGATTTTGGCCACTTTTTCCGGGTTGACCGCAGCACGGCGTCCCCACAGAAACGCTTGACGATTGGCCTCGATGGCGGTGCCGTTGAGCACGATGGCCTGTTCCAGCGCGCGGGCGGAGACTGGCACCAGTCCGGATTGCCAGGCGTAGCCGAGGAGCAGCATGTTGCCGAAAAGTGCGTCGCCCATCAGGCGGCTGGCGAGGTGCTGGGCGTCGATGAACCGGATGTTGCCGGCGCCCAGGGTTTCAGCCAGTTGTTGCTTCAGGCCGGTCAGCGGGAAATGCCAGTCGCGGTTGCGCGTGAAATCGGCGGTCGGCGTTTCGGTGCAACTGACGATGGCGCGGGTATGGCCTTCAAGCATCTTGGACAGTGCTTCGCTGCTGGCGCTGACCACGAGGTCGCCGCCGAGGACGGCATGCGCTTCGCCGGTGGCGATGCGGGCCGCGTGGATGTCTTCCGGGTGGTCGGCGATCCGCAGGTGAGAAAAGACGGCGCCGTATTTCTGGGCCAGGCCGGTCATGTCGAGCGTGGAAATGCCTTTGCCGTCGAGATGGGCCGCCATGCCGATCAGGGCGCCCAAGGTGATGACGCCCATGCCGCCGACGCCGGTGATCAGCAGGTTGTAGGGGCGGCTGGTGGGTGGCAGCGCCGGGGCAGGCAAGATCGGCCAGTCTTCATCGTCGGCCGCGGTGGGCCGGCCGGCGCCATTCCCCTTTTTGAGTTTGCCGCCTTCGATGGTGACGAAACTGGGACAGAAGCCCTTGAGGCAGGAGAAGTCCTGGTTGCAGGACGATTGGTCAATCTGGCGCTTGGTGCCGAAAGCGGTTTCTACCGGCACGACGGACAGACAATTGGATTGCACGGAGCAGTCGCCGCAGCCTTCGCAAACGGCTTCGTTGATGAAGACACGCTTCGTGATGGCGGGCATCTTGCCCCGTTTGCGGCGGCGTCGGGCTTCGGTAGCGCAGACCTGGTCATAGATCAGGATGGAAACGCCAGGGTATTCGCGCAGCTCGCGTTGCACGGCATCCAGTTCGTCGCGGTGACGAACTGGAACATTAGGGGCGAGGTCGACGATATCGGCGTATTTTTCCGGTTCCGCGGCGACGACGACCATCTTTTCGATGCCCTCTGCTTCGAGCTGGCGCGTGATGCGGGCGACACTGAGGATGCCATCGACCGGCTGCCCGCCGGTCATGGCGACGGCATCGTTGTAGAGGATCTTGTAGGTGATCGGCACTTTGGCGGCAATTGCCTGGCGGATGGCCAGCAGTCCCGAGTGGAAATAGGTGCCGTCGCCGAGATTGGCAAAGATGTGCTTTTCCTGCGTGAACGGCACCTGGCCGATCCACGGCACCCCTTCGCCACCCATGTGGGTGAAGGTCGAGGTGCTGCGATCCATCCAGGTGACCATGTAATGACAGCCGATGCCGGCCACCGCACGCGAACCATCGGGCACACGGGTCGAGGTGTTGTGCGGGCAGCCGGAACAGAAATGCGGCTTGCGTTCGGCGAGCACGATGGGGGTCAGCGCCGCTTTCTGCTTGCTTTCAATCAGCGCGAGGCGGGCGGCGATGGTCGGCGAGGTGAAGAAGCGGCCGATGCGTTCGGCGATGACGCGGGCGATGGTGGCGACCGGCAGTTCGCCGGTAGCCGGCAACAGCCAGTTGCCTTCGCTCCACTCGCCAATTTCGTCGAACTTGCCGATGACGCGCGGGCGGACATCGTCCTTCCAGTTGTACAGCTCTTCTTTCAGCTGATATTCGAGCAGTTGGCGTTTTTCCTCGACGACGAGGATTTCCTCGAGCCCTTCGGCAAAGTGGCGGACGCCTTCTGGCTCCAGCGGCCAGACCATGCCCACCTTGAACAGCCGGATGCCGATTTCGGCGGCCAGCGCATCGTCGATGCCGAGTTCGTCGAGCGCCTGCCGCACATCGAGATAGCTCTTGCCGGCGGTCAGAATGCCCAGCTTCGGGGTCGGCGAATCGATGATCAGCTTGTTCAGGCCGTTGGCCCGGCAGTAGGCCAGCGCGGCATAGAGCTTGTGGTTGAGCAGTCGGGCTTCCTGAACCAGCGGCGGGTCCGGCCAGCGGATGTTGAGGCCATCCGGCGGCAATTCGAAATCTGGCGGAAAAATCGGGTTGACCGCAGCAGGGTCGATATTGACCGACGCAGACGTCTCCACGGTATCCGCCAGCGCCTTGAATGCGACCCAGCAGCCGGAATAGCGGCTCATTGCCCAGCCGTGCAGCCCGAAATCGAGGTATTCCTGCACGTTGGCCGGATAGAGCACCGGCATCATCACGGCCTTGAAGACATGCTCGGTCTGGTGCGGCAGGGTTGACGACTTGGCGGCGTGATCATCGCCGGCGATGACCAGCACGCCGCCAAATTTTGAGGAGCCGGCGGCATTGGCGTGGCGGAAGACGTCACCGCAGCGGTCGACCCCCGGCCCTTTGCCGTACCACAGGCCGAACACCCCGTCGTAGAGGGCGCCGGGAAAGAGATTGACCTGCTGGCTGCCCCACACCGCGGTGGCCGCAAGATCTTCATTGATGCCGGGCTGGAAGGTGATGTGGTGCTCGGCGAGATGCGCTTTCGCTTTCCACAGGCCAAGGTCGAGATTCCCTAAAGGGCTCCCGCGATAGCCGGAAATGAAGCCGGCCGTGTTCAGCCCGGCGGCAAGATCGCGCTCGCGCTGCAGCATGGGGAGGCGGATCAGGGCTTGGGTGCCGGTCAGGAACACGCGACCGGACTTGCGGGTGTACTTGTCGTCCAGTGTGCTGGCGAGGTCGGACGGCAGCGCGAGGTTGCTCATGGATGGTCTCCGTGGTGACGCCTTGTGAGCGTGATCAATCGTTCTATCGCCAAGGGTAGCGGCGATGAATTCTTTGGAGGTTTGAGTTTGGCTGAAACCGATCGTTCCGGAAAGTCTGGGTTAACCCGAGCGCGGGTTGTTAAAACGCAGCCACGGCCAGCGAACTGTGTGCACCGTGACTCGTTAACGAGGCTACGCCAGAAACTGGGTGGCCTGGTCCAGATCGCCCTGGGTGTGTCCTTCGTAAAGGGCCGACACGAACTTTCGCCACACCAGGTCGGGCTCACCGATGCGGAAGCCGCAGTAATGCTGGTCATCAAGATCGGTTTCCTGCACCGCCTGCACGGTGAGCCGGGAAATTTCGTGGAGGCCGAGCTGAACCGTGGCATTCAGCCAGACTTCGGGCGGGATTTGTTCGGCAACGCGGGCACGGAAGCCGTAGCGCGATACTTCGTTGACTTCGACGGAGATTGGTTTGTTAAGGATGCTTTTACCGTTAACCAGCTTGGCCGGACATTTGACTGAAAAACGGCGGTGCTGGCGCATCTGGCGGGCAACACCCTGATCGGGCAGGGCCGGAAGCACCTTCTGGTAATCGGGGAGATCGTAAATCAGGTGGAGCAGGGCTTTTTTGCGGTCGCTCAGCTCGGCAAAGACCGTCGTCTTCTTGTTGAAGAAATAGTCGATCAGATCCGGGGTCAGCACCGGGTCATTGGTGGTGAAGAATCGACGGTGCGGAATCTGGATGTTGGGCAGCTTGGTTTCGATGAAGTAGTGGTGCAGGTTACGGCTTTGTGATTTTCCGGCGTAGGCCTTGCGCAAGGTTTCCGGCGCATGCTTCAGGTCCAGCGTAGCGCCCACGGCCGGCGCGCCATTTACGAAATCATAGTTCTCGACGACATTGGCGGTCAGCCGCTTGAAAAACAGCAGCGATTCGTACATCTCGATGTGGCGTGGGTTGACGGCGATGACCAGATGGCGGGTGTCGAAGAAGGTCGTGCAATATTCGTACATGAACTTCATCAACGGAAAAAGGATGGTTCCCCCGGTGCGGCGATATCTGGGATGGACGGCAAGCGCTGAAACCTCGGCAATATTGCCTTCCTTTTCACGAACACCGGTCAGGTCGAAAATACGCTGTAGCGGGAAGCCGATGGCGCTTTCACGGATCAGCGACAGCGTGCCGACGACCTGATCATCGAATTTGGCACATAGGGTCGTGGTCGTCGGCAGGGCGTGGTAGATCGTGACCCGCATGCCGGACGGGTCCGGCGTCATGAATCCGCTGCTGACGTAGGCGTCATGCAGGAGCTTGAAGCAGGCTTCCAGCTCTTCCTTGGTTTCCGCAATCTTGAGGACCAGGCGCTTGTTGGGCGATGAATCGCAGTCGACAAACGAACGGTAGACGTTGTGTCGGCTTTTCTGCGGTAGCAGTGAGAACAGCTTGCGAGCTGTCTGATTCAGGTAGAACCGCAAACGGGCGAGGGCCGGCATCAACTTTACCCATAAGGAATGACTGTTTCGATCATAGCACCTTATGATTGACATGTATTCGGTGCCTCCGGACAATCAGGGGGTGACTTTTACCCCAGAAATCAGGAGAAATATTGATGCGCGCCAAGATTTCCATCATTGCCCTTTCCGTTGCTACGGCCTTTGCCCTCTCCGCCTGCGGACAGAAAGAGGAGCCAAAGCCCGTTGCGGCCCCCGCTGCACCTGCAGCCAAACCTGAAGTCGTGGTCAAGCTTGGGCACGTTGCACCGATGACGGGGCCCCAGGCGCATCTGGGCAAGGACAATGAAAACGGCGCCGTACTCGCCATCGAAGAGCTGAATGCCCAGGGAATGGAAATTGGTGGTGCCAAGGTCAAGTTCGAACTGCTGGCCGAAGACGATGCAGCGGATCCGAAGCAGGGCGCCATCGTGGCCCAGAAGTTGGTCGACGCCAAGGTTAACGGGGTGATCGGCCACCTGAATTCGGGAACCACCATTCCTGCCTCCAAGCTCTATGCTGATGCTGGCATCCCGCAGATTTCCGGATCGGCCACCAATCCGAAGTATACCCAGCAGGGCTTTGCCACGGCCTTCCGCGTGATGGCCAATGACGTTCAGCAAGGCAAGAGTCTGGGCGAGTTCGCCGCCAAACAGGGCGTCAAGACTGTGGCCATCGTTGATGATCGCACCGCCTACGGCCAGGGTCTGGCCGACGAATTCAGGAAGGCGGCCGAAGCGGCAGGCTTGAAGGTGGTGGCGACGGAATACACCACCGACAAGGCGACTGACTTCAAGGCGATTCTCACCAAGATCAAATCGACCAAGGCCGAAATGGTCTTTTTCGGTGGCATGGATGCTCAGGGTGGGCCGATGGCCAAGCAGATGAAGGAATTGGGTATCAAGGCCAAATTCCTCGGTGGCGATGGTGTCTGCACCCCGGAGTTCATGAAGCTGGGCGGCCCGGCAACGGAAGGCCAGTTCTGCTCGCTACCGGGCATGCCGCTGGACAAGTTGGCCAAGGGGCCGGCATTCCGTGAGAAGTTCACCAAGAAGTTCGGTGCTGATATTCAGCTGTATGCGCCGTATGTTTACGATGCCGTGATGGTCATGGCCGATTCGATGAAGCGTGCTGACTCGGTCGATCCGGCCAAGTTCCTGCCAGCCATTGGCAAGACCAAGTATGACGGCGTAACCGCGATGATCGAGTTTGATTCGGTCGGCGACCTGAAGGGCGGCGCCATCTCGATTTACCAGTACAAGGGCGGCAAGCTGGACTACGTCGAGACGCTGGGTGGCAGTCCGGTTGATTCCGTCAAGTCGGATGTCAAGGAAGCCGTTGCCGATGTGAAGGATGCGGCCAAGGCAGTCGCTGGCGCGGCTGTGGCGGTAGGCAAGGAAGCCGTGGGTGGTGCCAAGGATGTAGCCAAGGCTGCCGCAGAGGCCAGCAAGGATGCCGTGAAGGCGGGTACCGAGGCCGTCAAGAATGCCGCCGAGGCGACCAAGGCTGCGGCTGAGAAGAAGTAATTTGTTGATGCGCTGATTGGAAACGGCACCGCAAGGTGCCGTTTCCATATGCCGGACCAGAAAAAGACTAAATGGATATCTTCCTACAGCAGATCATCAACGGCCTCGTGCAGGGCAGTATCTATGCACTGGTCGCGCTGGGTTACACGATGGTTTACGGCATCATGGGTCTGATCAATTTTGCCCATGGCGAAGTGGTGATGATTGGTACGCTGGTGACGATCACCGTGGCGGGTTCATTGATCACGGCGGGCATGCCGGTGGCGCTGGCCGGCATGACAGGGCTGTGTGCCTCGGTGCTGGTCTGCATGGCGCTTGGCTGGGGGCTGGAGCGCATCGCCTATCGTCCGCTGCGCAATGCGCCGCGCCTGACGCCGCTGATCACCGCAATCGGCATGTCGATTGTCCTGCAGAACCTGGCGATGATGGTCTGGGGCCGGAATTACCTGACCTTTCCCTCCTTTTTGCCGAGAATGAATTTTGAATTTGCCGGGGCCAATTTCACGGCCATTCAGGTCATCATCGTGCTCGTGTCCGCGCTGACGATGGGCGGCTTGCTGCTGCTGGTCTATCGCACCAAACTGGGCATGGCCATGCGCGCCACAGCGCAGAATCCGGCCGTCGCCAGCCTGATGGGCGTCAATATCAATCGCGTCATTGCCGCCGCCTTCGTTATTGGTTCAGCGCTCGGGGCACTGGCCGGCGTCATGGTCGGCGGCTATTACGAAATTGCCCATTACCAGATGGGCTTCATGCTTGGTCTGAAAGCCTTTACGGCGGCCGTCCTGGGCGGTATCGGCAATCTGGCCGGCGCGATGCTGGGCGGTATTTTGCTCGGCATCATCGAGGCGCTGGGGGCTGGCTACATTGGCCAACTGACCGGCGGGTTCCTCGGCAGCCACTATCAGGACATTTTTGCCTTCGTGGTGCTGATCGTGGTGCTGATGTTCAAACCTTCCGGACTGTTTGGCGAAAAAACGGGGGATCGGGCATGAAAAATACCCCATTTTTCCGGTCGACCGCGGGAATTGCCCTGATCGGCGCTGCCTTGATCGCATTGCCCTTTATCGCTGCACTGGGCGGGCAGGCCTGGGTGCGTATCCTTGATTTCGCCATCCTCTATGTCTTTCTGGCGTTGGGCCTGAACATCGTCGTCGGTTTTGCCGGCCTGCTTGACCTTGGCTACATCGCTTTCTATGCCGTCGGCGCCTACACCTGGGCCTTGCTGGCCAGTCCGCACTTCGGGCTGCATCTGCCGATCTGGGTCATTCTGCCTATCGGCGGGACGCTGGCTTGCCTGGCCGGCGTGGTGCTTGGTTCGCCGACCCTGAAGCTGCGGGGCGATTATCTGGCGATTGTGACCCTCGGGTTCGGCGAAATTGTCCGCATTTTCCTGAATAATCTAAATGCCCCATTCAACCTGACCAACGGGCCACAGGGCATCACGCTGATCGACCCGGTGGCGTTTGGCAGTTTCAAGTTTTCCGGCACGACGCAGGTTTTCGGCTTTGCGCTGAGCGGGCCTCAGAAGTATTACTACCTGCTTGTGGCGTTGGCCATACTGGTTATCATCATCAATCTGCGCTTGCAACATTCGCGCATCGGTCGCGCCTGGCAGGCCATTCGGGAAGATGAAATCGCGGCCAAGGCAATTGGGATCAATACCCGCAACCTCAAGTTGCTGGCTTTCGCCATGGGGGCCAGCTTCGGCGGAATTGCCGGCGGCATTTTTGCCGCCATGCAGGGATTTGTATCGCCGGAAAGCTTTTCGCTGATCGAATCGATCATGATCCTGGCCATGGTGGTCCTGGGGGGCATGGGGCATATTCCCGGGGTCATCCTCGGCGCCGTGCTGCTGTCAATTTTGCCGGAAGTCCTGCGCTATGGCGTCGGGCCGCTCCAGATGGCGGTTTTCGGCAAGATGCTGCTTGATCCGGAAAGCCTGCGCATGCTCGTTTTCGGTCTGGCGCTGGTACTCGTGATGCGCTTCAAGCCGGCCGGATTGTGGCCCTCGCCGGCGCGCAAGCGTGAATTGACAGAGGCCAAACCATGAGCCGTGTTCTACTCGAAGCGAAGGCGGTGGCCAAGCATTTCGGCGGCGTCAAGGCCTTGCGCGACGTGTCGCTGACCATTCGCCAGGGCGAAATATATGGCTTGATCGGTCCGAACGGTGCCGGCAAAACGACCTTCTTCAACTGCATGACCGGGCTCTACGTGCCGGATGGCGGTGGGTTCGTTTTCGACGGTGCGCCGCTGCTTGCCGACGCGCCGCATCAGGCGGCCGAGCGCGGCATCGCCCGAACTTTCCAGAACATTCGCCTGTTCGGCAACATGACGGCGCTGGAAAACGTCATGGTTGGCCGCCACGTGCGGACCCGATCGGGTGTGTTCGGTGCCATCGTCCAGAATGCGGCGACCCAGTCGGAAGAGGCCGCGATCCGCCAGAAGGCACTCGACCTGCTGCACTATGTTCGCATCGAAGAGCGGGCCGACGATCTGGCCAGGAATTTGTCCTATGGCGATCAGCGGCGCCTGGAAATCGCCCGGGCGCTGGCCACCGAACCCACGCTGCTTTGCCTGGACGAACCGGCGGCTGGCATGAATGCCACTGAAACCGCCGAGCTGCGTGAACTGGTCGATGGCATCCGCCGCGACGGCACCACCGTGTTGCTGATCGAACACGACGTCAAGCTGGTCATGGGCCTGTGCGACCGCGTTGCCGTGCTCGACTACGGCGCGCTGGTCATCGAGGATGTGCCGGCTGTCGTGCAAAAAGATCAACGCGTCATTGAGGCTTATCTAGGTGCTTGAAGTAACCGGACTCCACGTCGCCTACGGCGGCATCCAGGCGGTGCGCAGCATCACCTTTCATGTCAACGAAGGCGAAACCGTCGCGCTGATCGGCGCTAATGGTGCAGGTAAAAGCAGCACGCTGAAGGCCATTGCTCGCGTCATCGATGCGGTCGGCGGCGACGTTCATTTTTGTGGCGAGAAAATCAGTCGCATTGCGCCGCATGACGTGATTCGCAAGGGCATTGCGCTGGTTCCGGAAGGGCGTGGCGTCTTTCCGCGCCTGACCGTGCTGGAAAACTTGCATATGGGCGCCTACATCCACGATTCCACGGTCAACACGGAAAAAGACCTGAAAATGGTATTTGGCTATTTCCCCCGCCTGAAGGAGCGTGAAAGCCAGCTGGCCGGGACGCTTTCCGGCGGTGAACAGCAAATGCTGGCCATTGGCCGCGCCCTGATGAGCCGCCCCAAAATGCTTCTCCTGGACGAGCCGTCGATGGGCTTGGCGCCGATCATGGTCCAGAAGATTTTCGAGGTCGTCCGTGCCGTGGCGGCCGATGGCATGACCATCCTGCTCATCGAGCAGAACGCCAAACTTGCGCTGCAATGCAGTCAGCGGGGTTATGTGATGGAAAGCGGCGAAATCACGCTGAATGGAGACTCAGCCAGCCTTCTGGGCGATCCCAAGGTACGCGCCGCCTACCTCGGCGAATGAGTTGGCGGCGTTCGGGCATGCATCCCTCATCTTGCCGCGGGCTGCCTGTGGGATAATTGCAACCCTTTCGCAACACTCGTCGCAGGCATGGCAAAAGATTTACCGATTCAATTCAAGGGCACCACGCTCAAGATCATCCAGACGCAACTGCGCACCACCGACCACGCCGCGCTGTATCAAGCCCTCACCGAACTGACCGGGAATAGCCCGGATTTCTTCGAGAATGAGCTGGCTGTGCTTGATTTCAGCCAGGCCCAGGCGCTGCCTGAGGCGGCTGACTGGGCCGCAATCGTTGAGTTGCTTGCTCTGTCCGGTCTAAAGGCTGTGGCAACTTGCGGGCTGCCTGATGCGCTGGCGATCGCCGCTACTGCCGCCGGCTTGCCGGTGGTTGGTGCTGATGCCCTTGGCCGTCAACGTGCCAAAGCCGTAGAAGCGCCCAAGGCGCCGCCGGTGGTTGCCCCTGAGCCAGCGCCCGTCGTTGCGCCGGTTCCGGCGCCTGAAGCAGCACCGCGCACGATCATCCTCGACAAACCGCTACGCTCCGGCCAGCGCTTCTATGCCAAGGGCTGCGACCTGATCGTCACTGCCATGGTCAGCGCCGGCGCCGAGGTGATTGCCGACGGCAACATCCACGTTTACGCCCCGTTGCGCGGCCGCGCCCTGGCCGGGGCCAGCGGCGACAAGGATGCCCGAATCTTTACCACCAGCCTGGAAGCCGAACTGCTTTCCATCGCCGGCCTGTATCGAACCTTTGAAGCAGGCGTGCCGGCCGAACTGCTTCGTCAGCCGGCCACCGTCAGCCTCGTCGAGGATGGCGGCGAGCATCGGCTGACCATTGTTCCGCTGGCGCTGCGCTAACCCCATTCTTATAACTTACCCAAAGAGAAATCACCGTGACCAGAATCGTCGTCGTAACTTCCGGCAAAGGCGGGGTCGGCAAGACCACCACCAGCGCCAGCTTCTCCTCCGGCCTCGCCATGCGCGGCTTCAAGACGGCCGTCATCGACTTTGACGTCGGCCTGCGCAACCTCGACCTGATCATGGGCTGCGAACGCCGCGTGGTTTATGACCTGATCAACGTCATCAACGGCGAAGCGACGCTGACCCAGGCGCTGATCAAGGACAAGCACACCGACAACCTCTACGTGCTGCCCGCGTCGCAAACGCGCGACAAGGATGCGCTGACCGAAGAGGGCGTCGAGAAGGTCATCAAGGAACTCGAACACCAGGGCTTCGACTACATCGTCTGCGATTCGCCGGCCGGTATCGAATCCGGCGCCATCATGGCCCTGACCTTCGCCGACGAGGCGCTGGTCGTGACCAACCCGGAAGTTTCTTCCGTGCGCGACTCCGACCGCATCCTCGGCATCCTGCAAGCCAAGTCCCGCCGCGCCATCGAAGGTCGCGAGCCGGTCAAGGAACACCTGCTCATCACCCGCTACAACCCGACGCGCGTCGAAGCCGGCGAAATGCTCTCGTACAAGGACATCCAGGAAATCCTGCGCGTGCCGATCATTGGCGTCATTCCGGAATCCGAGGAAGTGCTGCAGGCTTCCAACCAGGGCGCCCCGGTCATCCATCAGAAGGAAACCGATGCCGCCGAGGCCTATCACGACGTCATCGGCCGCTTCCTGGGC
>Ga0209023_10001205_pt1 | contig 35604 bp, 33 predicted proteins | sample LakOneMetagenome_FD_187468 | JGI IMG/M metagenome (GOLD analysis project Ga0209023, IMG submission 187468) | Freshwater and sediment microbial communities from Lake Erie, Canada (SPAdes) (version 2) | ecosystem: Environmental > Aquatic > Freshwater > Lentic | place: Lake Erie, Canada...
AGCACTTCGGTGCAAGAACGAGATGCGTATCGATCCCACGTTTCGTCAGACGGCCCGTCGGAAGGGTCGGCATTGAGCCAATACATTTCACAGGTCGAATTCGGCGTCCGGAACTGGAATTGACCCCTAGACAGCCGAGTCCTAAAGACTTCGCCTTTTCGACGACAACTGGAAAGAGATCGAGCGGCCAAGCGTATTCATTGCCTCGAAGATTCGCGCCAACTGTCAGGCCATAGAGAATTTCTGTTGGGACGTTAGTAGGTTGCGTCACTTCCCGCGCTCCAACACCAGCAACGGATCGATCCGCACGTCGAACCAGCTCATGCCCCAGTGCAAATGCGGGCCGGTCGCGCGGCCGGTCATGCCGACGGCGCCGATGACGTCGCCCTGCTTCAACACGTCGCCGACCTTCACGTCGATCCGCGAGAGATGCAGGAAATTGCTGCTGATGCCGTGGCCGTGGTCGAGCAGCACGGTGCCGCCGGTGAGGTAAAGATCGGGTGCGACGAACGTGACCACGCCATCGGCCGGCGCTTTCACCGGCGTGCCCTGCGGCACCGCGATGTCCATCCCCGAATGCGGCGATTTCGGCGTGCCGTCGTACACGCGCTGGTTGCCGAAGCGACCGCTGATGCGGCCCTGCACCGGCCACTGGAACGTTTGCGCGAAATCCTCGCGCGGGTCGTCGCGTTCGCGCGCGGCCGACACCTGCGCCTGCTCGCGTTCGATCCGCGCGGCGATGTCCGGCGGCGGGTTCACCGTTTTCGGCGGCACGCCCTTGATGTTCTCGATCGGCCAGTCGCGCGGGGTCACGTCGATGCGCTGCTCGATCCAGCCGGTCGCGGGCTGCTTGATCTTCACCACCAGCGGGCCTTTCTCGTCGCGGCCGACGCCGAACACGAAATCGCCGTCCGGCGCGACGCTCAAAGTGCGTCCGCCGACTTCGACGATGGCCGCCGGATGCGTGTTGCCGACCACCATCGCGCCCTGCGATACGGATGCCGGCAGGCGGGTTCCGCGCGCGGGAATCGCGCCGCCGCCCCCCACCATCGGTGTCGACGTCGGCGTCGATGCTTGTGCGAGGGCCGTGCAGGCGACAAGAAGTGATGTCGCCATCATTCCGATGAATATCGGAATTCGGTTTTCAGCTTTTTCCTCTCCCCTGGTGGGAGAGGATGCCCGAAGGACAGGAGAGGGGCGATGCGCGAAATCCCCTCTCCCGGCGCTGCGCGCCACCCTATCCCACAGTGGGGAGAGGGGAAATGCAGCGCGAAATCGGTGCCGCCTCACCGCGCGAACGCCAGCCGCGAGCCGACCGGTTCGCCGACCAGTTTCGAACCGTCCCACGCCAATTGCCCGTTCACCCAGGTCGAGGCAATGCGGCTGTGGAAGGTGGTGCCCTCGAACGGCGACCAGGCGCATTTCGACAGCACGTCCTCGCGGCGCACGGTGAACGGCGTGTCGTCGATGAGCGCCAGGTCCGCGAAATAGCCTTCGCGCAGGAAGCCGCGTTCGGCCACGTCGAACAGCTGCGCCGGTGCGTGCGCGAATTTCTGCACCACCTGCGCATTGGTCAGGCGGCCTTCGCGCACCAGTTCCAGCGCGGCGACCAGCGCGTACTGCACCAGCGGCAGCCCGCTCGGCGCCTGCGCATAGGGCTTCGACTTTTCTTCCAGCGTGTGCGGCGCGTGGTCGGTGGCGAGGATGTCGATGACGTCCTCGGCCAGCGCGGCGATGATCGCTTCGCGGTCGCTGGGGTCCTTGATCGCCGGGTTGCACTTGATCAGGTTGCCGAGCCGCGCGTAATCGCCGCGGTCGAAACGGGTGAAGTGCACGCAGGTCTCGGCGGTGATGCGCTTGCGGCTGCCGTCGGCGCGGATGAGCGGGCCGCGTTCGAACAGCGCGAGTTCGTCGGCGGTGGAGATGTGCAGCACGTGCAGGCGCGAATCGTGCCGGCGCGCCAGCGAGATCGCCAGCCGCGTGGACTTGATGCAGGCCTCGCGCGAACGGATGTCCGGGTGGCATTCGACCGGGATGTCATCGCCGTACTTCGCCTGGAACGCGGCGAGGGTGGCGTCGATGGTCGGCGTGTCCTCGCAGTGGGTGATGATGGTCACCGGCGATTCGCGGAAGATGCCGTCGAGCACTTCTGGGTCGTCGACCAGCATGTTGCCGGTGGAGGCGCCCATGAACACCTTCACCCCCGGCGTGGCGCGCGGGTCGATGGCGCGGATCGCCTCGAGGTTGTCGTTCGAGGCCCCCATGTAGAAGCCGTAGTTCGCGCGCGAACGCCCTTCGGCACGGCGGTATTTGTCCTCCAGCGCGCCTGCGTCCAGCGTCGGCGGGCGGGTATTGGGCATGTCCATGAAGCTGGTCAGGCCGCCGGCGACCGCAGCCGCGGATTCGGTCGCGATGTCGGCCTTGTATTCCATGCCCGGTTCGCGGAAATGCACCTGGTCGTCGATCATCCCGGGCAGCAGCCGGCGGCCGTGCGCGTCGATCACCGTCTCGTTGCCGCGCGCGGGCAGGCCTTGGCCGATTTCTGCGATGCGCGCACCGGAAATGCGCAGGTCGCCGTCGAATTCTCGGCCCTCGTTCACCAGCCGCGCATTGACGATCAGGGTGTCCGGCATCGGTGTTCTCCGGTAGCGGGCGGCACCGGATCGTGTCCGCCGGGATTGAGGGGGTGGCAGCGGCCGATCCGTCGCAGCGCGAGCCAGCCGCCGCGCCAAGGGCCGAAGCGTTCGACCGCCGTCATCGCATATTCCGAACAACTCGGCGTGAACCGGCAACGCGGCCCCAGCAACGGGCTGATCCAGCGCTTGTAGCCGCGGAGCAATGCGATGAGGATGCGTTCGATCACGGGGTTTGCACGCGGTTTCGCACAGGCTTGCGCGGTTGCCGCTGTAGTCCCGGCAGGGTATAACAGCGCGCTTTCCCGGCCAAGGGAACCAGAGGAATACGTGCAAGTGGCAGCGAAGAAACCCGCGAAGAAGGCAGTCAAGCCCGCCAAGAAGACCGCCAAGCCTGCGAAGGCAGTGGCGAAAAAGCCCGTGGCCAGGAAACCGGCCGCGAAGCCCGCGGCGAAGAAGGCCGCGCCGGCGAAGAAGCCCGCGGCGAAGACCGTGAAGAAGGTCGTCGCCAAGCCTGCCCTGGGCAAGGCCAAGGGCCGCGTCGAAGGGAAACCCGCGGCCAAGGCCGTCGCCAGGCCGGCAGCCAAGCCCGTTCCGGCGAAGGCCGCGCCTGCGAAGAAGGCGGCTGCCAAGCCCGTCGTTGCCGCCAAGGTTCCGGCCAAGCCCGCGAAGCCGGCTCCCGCGCCCAAACCCGTTGCCGCTGCGAAGCCCGCGCCTGCGGCGAAGGCCGCCAAGCCGGCGGTCGATCCCAAGCCGACCAGGCAGGGCGTTGCCGTTGCGCTGGCCGGGAATCCGGCTTCGCCGGTGACCGCGACCCGGCCGGCACCCGCACCGCGTCCGGTCGGCAAGGTCGCGGTCGCCGTGGCTGCGCGTACGCCCGCGCCCGCGGCGAAGGGCAAGGTGAAGGTCGTTTCCTACCAGACCGACGACAGCGGCCGTCCCATCCTGCCCAAGGGCTACCGCCCGGATCCGAGCGAGGAATACATGGGGCCGCTGCAGCTGGAATATTTCCGGCAGCGATTGATGCGATGGCGCGACGACCTGGTCGAGGAGTCCAAGCAGACCATCGAGAACCTCAAGGACGAAGTGCGCGACATCGGCGACGAAGCCGAACGCGCCAGCCGCGAGACCGAGAATGCGCTGGAACTGCGCACCCGCGATCGTTATCGCAAGCTGATCGGCAAGATCGATTCCACGCTCAAGCGCGTCGATTCCGGCGAATACGGCTACAGCGTCGATTCCGGCGAGGAAATCGGCCTGGAACGCCTCGAGGCGCGCCTGACCGCCGAACGCACGATGGACGAACAGGAACGCTGGGAACATCTCCAGAAACAGATCGGGGATTGAACCTGCTGCGCTCGCCAATGCGGGCGCGTGCGGTGCTCGGAATGCTCATGTACGCGTGAGTACACTCCGCTTCCTGCGCTCCGTCCGCACCCGCCTTGGCTTCGCTCGCGACGGTTCAATTCGTCATATTGCCAAACAAAACCCCGCTTCAGCGGGGTTTTTCGTATCCGCATTCGTCAGTGCAATTCGCGAATGTCCAGCCGCCGCAGGCGCGGGGCCAGGCGGGCGGTGGCGCCGACCACGCCGAGGGTGACGAAACCGCCGAGCATCACCGCGGGAACCAGGCCGAGCAGGCGCGCCATGGTGCCGTCGTAGAACGCGCCGAGTTCGTTCGACGAACTGATGAAGATGCTGTTGATCGACGAGACGCGGCCGCGCATGTCGTCCGGCGTGACCAGCTGCAGGATGGTCGAACGCAATACCACCGACACGCCATCGCACATGCCGTAGGCGACCAGCAGCGCGACCGAGAGCCAGTAGTGGCGCGACAGCGCGAAGGCGATCGTGCACAGGCCGAAGCCGGCGACCGCGGACAGCAGGATGCGCCCGGCATTGCGGTGCAGCGGATGGCGCGTCAACCAGATCGCCACGCAGATCGAACCGATCGCCGGCGCGGCGCGCATCACGCCCAGGGCTTCCGGGCCCTGGTGCAGGATGTCCTTGATGAAGGCCGGCAGCATCGACACCGCGCCGCCAAGGAGCACCGAGAACATGTCCAGCGCCATCGCGCCGAGCATGATCTGGTTGGACGCGACGAAACGCATGCCCTGCGCGATGCTGGCGAACACCGGGCCGCGCTGCTGCTGTTGCGCCGGCTCGGTGACCTGCATCCGCAGCAGGGCCAGCGCCGCCGCGACCGCGCATGCCGCGGCGACGCCGTAGGAAACGGATTTTCCGGCGACGCCGACCAGAACGCCGCCGACCGCCGGGCCGAGCACCAGCCCGGCCTGGAACACCACGCTGCCCATGCTCGCGCCGTGCCCGAACTGCTCGCGCTTGAGCACGCGTGCGAACAGCGCGTTGTACACCGGGCCGAGGAAGCAGCGGCCGACGCCACCGACCGCGACCGCGGCATAGATCGGCCACAACGCGGTCGTCGGCAACGCGCCGTGCGCGATCAGGGCGAGCGCGCCCGCGTTGATCGCCAGGCCGAGGCACGCCGCCGCGCCGAGCTTGCGCCGCGGCAGGTGATCGACGAGGTAGCCGGCGAAGGGCGCCATGCAGAAGAACGGGATGACTTCGGCGAGGCCGACCAGCCCAAGCGACCACGGATCGCGGGTCAATTCGTAGATGTGCCAGCCGACCGTGACCGCGGCGATCTGGTACGAGAGCAGCGTGCAGATGCGGAACAGCATCAACCAGCGGAAACCGACCGAATCCAGCGGCGAATCCGGCCGTGTCGTCGTCGAAACCGCGTCGCTCATGCGGCCAGCGCGTCCTGCGCGCGTTGGCGGATGGCGGCGAGCAGCGCGGCGAGGCCGTTGCTGCGCGTCGGCGACAAATGCTTCGCCAGCCCGATCGCGGCGATGTAGTCGGCGGGCGTATCGAGGATTTCCCGGGCGCTGCGGCCGGAATACACGCGCAGCGCGAGGAACACCAGGCCGGAGACGATGGCCGAATCGCTGGCGGCGGCGAAATCCAGCCGTGAAGCGTCGCCCGAGGGCACGATCCACACCTTCGACTGGCAGCCGAGCAGGCGGCGATCCTCGGTCTTCCATTCCTCGGGGAAGGGCGGCAGCTTGCGGCCGAGGTCGATCAGGTACTGGTAGCGCTCGGACCAGTCGCCGAACAGCGCGAACTCGTCGGCGATGGCGGCCTGCGCTTCTGCGGCAGTGGGTTCGAGCGGGAAGGGGGAATCGCTCATGCGCGTTTCCAGCGCACTCCGGCCGGAGTGTCCTCGAGCAGGATGCCTTCCGCGGCGAGCTGGCCGCGGATCGCGTCGGCGCGGGCGAAATCGCGCGCTTTCTTCGCCGCGTTGCGTTCGTCGACCAGCGCCTGGATGCGCGTGTCGTCGTCCCCGGAGGCACCACGCGCGAACCATGCGGCGGGATCCTGCTGCAGCAGGCCAAGGACAAGGCCCGCGCCAAGCAGCCGCGATTTCAGCGTCGAAAGATCGTTTGGCGAGCCCGTCTTGCGCGCTTCGCCCGCCAGTCGCGAGATTTCCGCCAATACCTGCGGGGTGTTGAGGTCATCGTCGAGCATGGCCTCGACTTCGGCCGGGATCGCCGGTGGCGCATCGACATCGGCGAGGTCGCGCAGCGTGCCGTACAGGCGGTCGAGCGTGCGCACGGCCTGTTCGATCAGCGCGTCGCTCCATTCCAGCGGTTGGCGGTAATGCGCGGACAGCAGCGCGTAGCGCAGCGCTTCCGGCGGATGTTCGCGCAGCAGGTCGTGCACGCGTTGGATGTTGCCGACCGACTTCGCCATCTTGGCGCCGCCGAAATTGAGCATGCCGTTGTGCAGCCACCAACGCGCGAACACCTTGCCGCCATGCGCGCATTCGCTCTGCGCGATCTCGTTCTCGTGGTGCGGGAATTGCAGGTCGATGCCGCCGGCGTGGATGTCGATGGTGTCGCCGAGGTGCGCCGCGGCCATCGCCGAGCATTCGATGTGCCAGCCCGGGCGTCCGCGGCCCCAGGGCGAATCCCAGCCGGGAAGATCGTCGGTCGAAGGCTTCCACAGCACGAAATCCCCCGGTTCGCGCTTGTATGGCGCCACGTCCACGCGCGCGCCCGCGAGCATTTCCTCCGGGTCGCGGCGCGAGAGCTTGCCGTAGCCGGGAAAGCTCGCGACCGAAAACAGCACATGGCCTTCGGCGGCGTAGGCGTGGCTATCGGCGACCAGGCGTTCGATCATCGCCACGATCTGCGCCATGTGCCTGGTCGCCTCCGGTTCCATGTCCGGGGCGAATTCGCCGCCAACGCCCAGCGCGGCCATGTCCTCGTGGTAGGCGGCGGCGTATTTGTCGGTGATGGCGGAGATCGGCGCGCCAAGTTCCTTGGCCGCGGCGTTGATCTTGTCGTCGACGTCGGTGATGTTGCGCGCGTAGCGCAGGCCGCCGAAGCGCCGGCGCAGCAGCGCGGCGAGCACGCCGAACGCCACCGGACCGCGCGCATTGCCGATGTGAACGTAGTTGTAGACCGTCGGCCCGCACAGATACATGGTCGGGCAGGCGGGATCGAGCGGCGCGAACGGCTCGACCCGCCGCGTCAGCGTGTTGTAGAGGGAAAGGCCCATGGGCAATCGCGTGCGGGGAACGGCGATTCTAGCGGTCGCGTGCCCGCCGCGACAGCGAGGATTCAGCAGCCGGCGGCCTCCCGCGCCTAAACTCGATCGATGCCTGCTTCCCCCTCCATGCGCGTCCGTTGCCTGGCCATCGCCTGCCTGCTGGCCGCGCTGCCGGCCACAGCGCAACAGGTGCGGGTATTGCCGGTCGAGAACGTGCGGGTCGGTTACGCGCAGGTGCTGCGCGTCGAACCCGTCTACCAGACCTTGCGTGCGAACGCCGTGGAACTGGACTGCGATCCGGCCGACACGGCCAGGGCCAAGCCAGCCGGCACCCTGTCGCGCATGGCGCAGGCGGTAAAGGGCGCGATTACCCGTGACGGGCACAAGGCCGCCGATGCGCAGCAGGATTGCCAGCCGACCACGGTGCAGAAGACCTATCGCACGCCCATCGCCTACGACGTGGATTACATCTACAAGGGCATGAAGTTCCGTTCGCGGCTGGCGAACGATCCGGGCAACATGCTGCGGGTGCGGGTCTCGATCACGCCTTACGAGGCGATCGAATCGGAGAACTGAACGACTCCGGGTCGCGCGGTGCCGGCGCCACTGCCGATCCCGGGTTCGGCCCGGCGCAAATTCCTCGCCACCGCCATCACGCAACCCTGCAGCGACGTGTTCCCGACTGTCCTCGACCACCTTGAAGCGCTGGTTGCCTTTGATACCCGTGCCGCGTCGCGCGCGTGCCCGATCCGCGCCTTGCTCGACTACATTCGTACGCATCTGCCGCACTGCCGGGTCGAGCCCGCCGACCATGGCGAGGGCGTCGTCTCGATGCTGGCCGTGCGTGGCCAGCCTCGACGCGTGTTCGCCGCGAGCCTCGACACCACGCCGGCCGCGGCGGGATGGACTGCCGATCCGCTGCGGTTGCGCATCGCGAATGGGCGGGCGGTGGGCCTCGGCGTCTGCGACGCGAAAGGCGCGGCGGCTGCATTGCTGGCGGTGGCGAACGCGGAGCGCGGCGATTTCGCCCTGCTGTTCCAGTTGGGGGCCAGGACCAGCGACGGAAAGTCCATCGCTGCATTGGTGGCCCGCGAACGCGGGATCCGCGAGGCGATCGTCGCCGGCCCGACCCGATCCGAGGCGGTGCTTGCGCATCGTGGAGCCAGTTCGGTCCTCCTCCGGTTCAGGGGCAATGCATCCAGGCATGCGAAGCGCTGGCACGCGCGCGCGCTGGAACTGGTGGCGGCGGAATCGCACGCACGCTTCGGCGGCATGGCGGGGCTCGGATTCGAGGTTCTCGACGCCGGCGGCCTGGGTGGGATGGACCTTGCAGCCGTGGCGCCGCTGCGCTTCGGCTTCGGCCCGCTGCCCACGCACGATGTCGATGCGTTGCACGCGCGCTTCGGCGGCTGCGCGGCGCCAGGCAGCCTGCTGCGCTACGAAGAGACGTCGCGGAGGCCGTCGCTGCCGGCGGGCGATGCCGCGACGGTCGAGGAACGACGCATGGACGCGCGCGACCTTGCCGACGGACTCGACCTCCCGATCGGCAACGCCGTCGATTTCTGGACCCCGGCCGCGTTGTTCTCGCAGGCCGGGCTGACGGCGATCGCGTACGGCCCCGGCGACATCGCCCAGGTCGGTGCCGCCGACGAATCGCTCCCGCTCGCGCAGTTGCAGCGCTACGCGGAACGCATTGCCCGTAGTCTCGCGGCGAGCGCGTCGTGAGCCGCGGTGTCGCGGCGAATTCCCGCGGCAAACGAAAAACGCCGCCCTCGGGCGGCGTTTTTTCGCGAAATCGAGTGGTCGGGGAGACAGGATTTGAACCTGCGACTTCTACGTCCCGAACGTAGCGCTCTACCAGGCTGAGCTACACCCCGATGGCAGAACGGCGCATTTTAGGGGCCGAAGCCAGCCCGGGCAAGTGGGCGCATGGTCGGCCGGCTAAACTAGACGCCCTCGTGCGAGCCGGAGTCCTACGCTTTTGATCAAGCCCCGTACCCCGCCCGGCGTCATGGAGCTGCTGCCCCGCGACCAGATCGCCTTCCAGCGCATGCTGGACGCGATCCGCGGCACCTTCGAGCGCTTCGGTTTCCTGCCGGTGGAAACCCCGGTGATGGAGTTGTCCGAGGTATTGCTGACCAAGACCGGCGGCGAGACCGAGCGGCAGGTGTATTTCGTGCAGTCGACCGGTGCCCTCGGGAAGCAAGAAGAGGGTCGGCCGGAACTCGCCCTGCGCTTCGACCTGACCGTGCCGCTGGCGCGTTACGTGGCCGAACACGAGCACGAACTGGCGTTTCCCTTCCGCCGCTACCAGATGCAGCGCGTGTACCGCGGCGAACGCGCGCAGCGCGGGCGCTTCCGCGAGTTCTACCAGTGCGACATCGACGTGATCGGCAAGGACTCGCTGTCGCCGCGCTTCGATGCGGAGATCCCGGCGGTGATCGCCGCGGTGTTCGACGCGCTCGCCATCGGCGAGTTCACCATCCAGCTCAACCACCGCAAGCTGCTGCGCGGCTTCTTCGAGGGGCAGGGCATCGAGGGCGAACGGCAGATGCTGGTGCTGCGCGAACTCGACAAGCTCGACAAGCGCGGCGAGGACGCGGTGAAGGCGACGCTGGCCGGCGAGGGCTTCGACCTGTCGCAGGAGGTGGTCGACAAGCTGATGGCGTTCTCGCGCGTGCGCTCGAACGGGCACGCCGATGCGCTTTCGAAACTCGATGCGCTCGACGGTGGGACGCCTCTGTTCGAGGAAGGTCGCAACGAACTGCGCGCGATCCTCGCCCAGCTCAAGGCGCTCGGCGTGCCGGAATCGCGCTACGCGCTCAATCTCTCCATCGCGCGCGGCCTCGATTACTACACCGGCGTCGTGTACGAAACCACGCTCGATGCCTATCCACAGGTCGGTTCGATCTGCTCCGGTGGCCGCTACGACGACCTCGCCGGCCACTACACGAAATCGAAACTCCCCGGCGTCGGCATTTCCATCGGCCTGACCCGGTTGTTCCACCAGTTGCGCGAAGCCGGCCTCGTCGCCACCGTCGACAGTTCGGTCGACGTGCTGGTCGCGCTGATGGACGATGCGATGCTCGCCGATGCGCTCGCGCTTTCGCAGCGCCTGCGCGCGGCCGGGTTGAATGTGGAAACGCAGCTGGAACCGCGCAAGCTGGCGAGGCAGTTGCAGTACGCGGACAAGGCCGGGATCCGCTTCGTGGCCATGCGCGGCCAAGACGAGGCGGCGCGCGGCACGGTCGCGGTCAAGGACCTGCGCCGTGGCGAACAGTTCGAGGCGGGCGAGGGCGAACTCGCGGCCGCATTGCTGAAGGCGAAGGAAGCAAGCCACGCATGAAACCGATCCGTCTCGATGGCCGTTCCCTGAGCCGCGTGCAACTGGTGGAAGTGGCGCACGGCGCCAGCGTCGAGCTCGATCCCGCGGCGCTCGAAGACGTGGCGCGCGCGGCCGATTTCCTCGCCGGCAAGGTCGAGCAGGGTCAGCCGATCTACGGCGTATCCACGGGCTTCGGCAGCAATGCCGACAAGCTGCTCGGCGGCAGCGATGCGTCGATTTACGCCAGGCTGCAACGCAACCTGATCGAGACCCACGCCGTCTGCGTCGGCGAGCCGTTCGCGCCGGACGTGGTGCGGGCGATGCTGTGCATCCGCATCAACACGCTGTTGCGCGGACATTCCGGCATCCGCGTACGGACGCTGCAGGCGCTGGCGGCGATGCTCGATGCCGGCGTGGTGCCGGTGGTGCCGCAATTGGGATCCGTCGGCGCCTCGGGCGACCTCGCGCCGCTGTCGCACCTGGCCATCGTGCTGATCGGCGGCGGCGAAGCCTTCTTCGGCGGCGAGCGCCTGACCGGTGGCGAAGCGTTGCGTCGCGCCGGCCTGCAGCCGGTCGAACTGACGATCAAGGAAGGCCTGGCGCTGAACAACGGCACCGCGCAGATGCTCGCCACCGGCGTGCTCGCGCTGGCGAAGCTGGAGGACCTGCTGGACACCGCCGACCTCGCCGCGGCGATGACGCTCGACGCCTTCGCCGGACGACTCGGCGCCTACGCGGGGGAAGTGCACGCGCTGCGCCCGCACCCGGGCCAGGTGCACGTCGCCGCGCGGATGCGTGCGTTGCTCGCAGGCTCGACCCTCGCCGACATCGCCTACGACCGCGTCCGCGGCAAGAAGGTGCAGCCGCAGGACAGCTACTCGCTGCGCTGCGTCCCGCAGGTGCACGGCGCGGTGCGCGACGCGGTGGCGCAGGCGGCGCGCGTGCTCGAGATCGAACTCAACGCGGTCACCGACAACCCGCTGGTGTTCCCCGAAGCCGTCGATGCGCCGCTGGATCGCCAGGTGATTTCCGCCGGCCACTTCCACGGCATGCCGCTGGCGCTGGCGATGAGCTACGTCAAGGCCGCGATCCCGGTGCTTGCGTCGATCTCCGAACGCCGGCTCAACAAGCTCTTGGATCCGGCGACCAGCGACGGCTTGCCGGGCTTCCTGGTCGGCAACGAGGACGGCACCGAGTCGGGCTTCATGATCGTGCAATACACCGCCGCGGCCATCGTCAACGACCTCGCCAGCCGCGCGATGCCGGCGTCGGTGTATTCCATCCCGACCAGCGCGAACGCCGAGGACCACGTGTCCATGGGCGCGAACGAGGCGCGGCACGTGCTGGCCATGGTCGCCGACCTCGGCAAGGTGCTGGCACTGGAATTGATGACCGCCGCGCAAGCACTGGACTTGCGGTTGCGCATGGTCGAGGGCGAAGCCCATCCGGGCCGCGCCGTCGCCGCCGCGCATGCCGCGATCCGCGATCGCATCGCCTTCCTCGACCGCGATCGCGCGCTGGACGGCGACGTCGCCATGGCCTTGCGCATGGTCGCCGACGGCGACGTGCTGGCCGCGGCGCGCGCCGCGCTCTGATGCGGCTTCGCGTTGCGGCATTCGCCTCGCTGCTCGCCCTGTCCGCTGGCGCCGGGGCCCACGGCGATGCGCCGGCAGCGTTCGAAGTGCTGGTGTTCGGCGACCCGCAGCCGCAAACGGCGGTCGATGTCGGTTACTACCGCCGCGACATCGTCGAGCCCCTGGTCGGGAAACAGCACGCGCGGCTCGGGATTTCGCTGGGAGACATCGCCAGCGACGCTCCGTCGCTGTACCCGGCGGTGAAGAAGGTGGATGCCGAACTCGGGGTTCCGTGGCTCTACGTGCCCGGCAACCACGACATCGATGCCGGCGCGAAGGACGATGCTTCGTCGCTGCAAGCCTTCCATCGCGCGTTCGGCGACGACACCTTCGTGCACAAGACGGCGCTTGCGAACTTCATCGGCCTCGACGACGTGGTGGCGGTCCCCGGGCAGAAGCCGGCCTATGTCGGCGGATTCAGGCCGGACCAATTCGCTTTCCTCGAAAGGACGCTGCCGACGCTGCCGAAGGACAGGTTGCTGGTGCTGGCAGTGCACATCCCGCTGTTCGAGGAACAAGGGCGCGACAGCTTTCGCGACGCGGACCGCGCACGCCTGTTCGCGCTGCTGCGGGATTTCCCGCACGTGCTGCTGTTGAGCGCGCATTCGCACGCGCAGCGGCACGTCTTCCACGGCGAGGCCGACGGCTGGCACGGCGCGCAGCCCCTGCACGAATACAACGTCGGCGCGGCCTGCGGCGCGTATTGGTCGGGGCTGAAGGACGCGGCCGGCATCCCCGACGCGACCATGGCCGACGGCACGCCGAACGGCTACGCGGTGCTCACGGTGAAGCCCGGCGGCGACTATGCGCTGGCCTGGCACAACGCGCGCGATGCGGCGGACGCGCAGATCGGCCTGCACGCGCCGAACGTGCTGCGGCAGGGCGCGTATCCGGCCTGGGGCGTGTACGCGAACGTGTACATGGGCGACGACGACACCCGTGTCGAATACCGCGTCGACGATGGCGAATGGAAGCCGATGCGCAAGGTGTTGCAGCCCGATCCGGACCTGCTCGCCGAGAACGCGCGCGACGACGAAGCGGACGCGCTGCGCGGCTACGACCGTTCGCCGGAAGCCGAACCTTCGCCGCACCTGTGGCGCGGCGCTTTGCCGACCGACCTCGCGGTGGGCGGGCACAAGGTCGAGGTGCGCGAATTCGATCGCTGGCGCGGCGAGCAGCGCGCGAGGACGAGTTACCGCCTGGACGCCGCCTCCCCCTGAACCTGCGGATGGTCGAGGTCGTCGAGCGGCCACGGATAGGCCACGGCCGGGCCGGGCGCGAGTTGCGCGCGCCATGCAGCGAGTCGTTTTTCGATCGCCGTGCCTTCCGACACCTGCGGATGCGAAGGCTCGTCGCCTTCCAGCGTTTCCCACGCATGGATCCGGGCCTGCGCATGCCGGAACGCTTCGGCGAAATCGGTCGTGCGGTTGAGCCCTTCCACCAGCCATGCACGACCGAAGAAGGTGGCGGTGGAATCCGCGCCGCAACCGAACGAAGGACGGTCCTGGCGCGCCGCGGTCATGACCAATGCATCGTCGCCCCGCAGGCGCGGGACGAATCCGCCGGAATAACAGGCGGAAATCACGACCACCCGGTTGCGGATCCCGGCCTTGCGCAGCACGAAGCGCAGGTCGTCGGGCACCAGCGCATCCTCCACGTAGGGCGGGAAATACAGCGCCAGTTCGTGGTCGCGGGTGCCGTGCATGGTCAGGTACAGCAGCAGGATGTCCTCGCGCCGGTCCATCCTGCGCGCGACGCCGGTCACCGCGTCGTAGAGGTTGTCGTAGCTCGCGAGCGGTTGCGGCTTGCTGCCGACGCTGGCCGGATTGCTGACGAGGGTGACCACGCCGCGCGCGTGGAAACGGGTCCGCATCAGCGAGGCGAAGTACTCGGCCTCGTTGCGGAACACGTTTTCGCTGCCGTCGCCGGCGACGCCGATCGCGTACAGGTCGATGGTGCCGGCGCGTTGCGCGGGGAGCGCGGCGATTTCCTCCGCGACCAGCTTTTCGTCCCGGCTTGCGATGGCTTCGGCCGGATCGATCCTGCGCGAAGCCGCGGTGGTGGCCAGCGATGCCAGCAGCAGGCCGAGCAGGACGGCGTTCCGCCGGATCATCTTCATGGCGCCGCGACCGCCGGCGTTGCCGCGCGGGAAGCGTGCACGCTGGTCCATGCGCCCAGCAGCAGCAAGGCGACCGCGACCGCCTGGGTCCAGTGCGGTTCGGCGCGGCCGGCGAGCACCAGCAGCAGCGTCGACAGCAGCGGCGCGAGGTAGGACAGGCTGCCGAGCAGGGCGATGTCGCCGTGCTTGGTGCCGCGATCCCACAGCCGGAACGCGATGCCGGTCGGGCCCACGCCCATCGCCGCCAGCACCAGCCATTGCCCCGTGGTGATCGGCGTCGAAGGTTCGAACAACCAGTGCGCCGCGATTCCCAGCAAGGACACGCCGAGGCAGGCCGGGATGATCGCCGCGCTGTCCACGCCGGCGAAGCGCCGGTTGAGCACGGAATAGCCGCCCCAGGTGAGCGCGGCGCCGCAGGCGGCGAGGTAGCCGGGCGCATGCGACGGATCGACCGCAAGGCCGCGCCCGCCCGTCACGAGCAAGGCCGCGGCCGCGAGACCGAGCAATGCGCCGACGATATTGCCCGCGCGCAGGCGGATGCCCGGCAACATTCCGGAGAACAGCACGATCAGCAGCGGCCACAGGTAGTTGACCAGGTTGGCCTCGACCGGCGGCGCGTGCTTGAGCGAAAAGAAATACAACGCGTGGTAGCCGAACAGCGCGAACGTGCCCAGCGCGAGTGCAGTCGCGGGCGCGCGCATCGCGCGGAAACCGTTGCGCCCGGAACGCACGGCCCACGCGAGGCCGAACGCGCCGGCGAAACCGAAGCAGCAGGCCAGCACCAGGAACGGCGGCAGCGTGCCGGTCAGGGTGGTCAGCAGCGCGAGCGAGGACCACAGCAGGATCGCGCACATCCCGCCGAGCGTCGCCCGGGGACCGGTGCGGGCCGTGCGGTCATTCATGGAGTCATCAAGTCCGGATCGACCTGGTCGAATCGTTCGATCCGCACGTGCCCGTGCGTGGCGGCGCCGGTGCGCGGCTCGGGATAGTCCTCGCGCCGGTCGACCAGTTTCGTGCGCATGCCGGCTTCGCGCGCCGCGTCGAGCTCGGCGACGACGTCGGACAGGAACACCACGTCCCTCGGCAGCACGCCAAGCGCATCGGCAATCGCACGGTAGCTGGCCGCATCGCGCTTGCCGCCGACTTCGGTATCGAAGAAGCCGTCGAACAATGGCGCCAGGTCGCCGGCATCGGTGTGCGAGAACAGCAGCTTCTGCGCCGGCACCGAACCGGAGGAATACACGGCGAGCCGGTGCCCGGCCTCGTGCCACGCGCGCAGCATCGGCGCCACGTCGGGGTAGAGCGGGGCAGTGAAATCGCCGTCCCGATAGCCGGCCTCCCAGACCATGCCCTGCAGGGCCTTCAGCGCGGTGTGCTTGCGGTCCTGGTCGATCCACCCCTGCAGCGTCTCGACGATCATCTCGTCCTGGCACATGCCGCCGTTCTCGACCGCGACCGCGTCCAGCCAGCGGCGCACTTCGGGCTCTTGGCCGTGTTCGCGCACGAATCCCGGCAACGCCGCGCGCGCGTACGGGAACAGCACGTCCTTGACGAAGGAAATCGAGGAAGTCGTGCCTTCGATGTCGGTCAATATCGTCGTCATTGAAAAACCTTTCAGACGCGGATGAAGGCAGGCGGACACGGATACAGCCGAATCAATGGAGAATCCCCATGCGCGCCCATCCGTGCAAATCCGCGCCGAAAAACGCCGTCACTCGTAGCGCGGGAATTTCCGCGCGATGTCGGTGCCGGTGAAATGCCCGACCCAGCCGTCCGGTTCGGTGAAGAAGCGGATCGCGACGAAGCTCGGTTCCGGGCCCATGTCGAACCAGTGGGTCATGGAGTCCGGCACCGCGATCAGGTCGCCGCTTTCGCACAGCACCTCGTAGACCTTGTCCCCGGCGTGCAGGGTGAACAGGCCGGAGCCGGCGACGAAGAAGCGCACTTCGTCTTCCTTGTGGAAGTGCTCGTCGAGGAATTTCCTGCGCATTTCCCCGCGGTTCGGGTTGTCCGGCGCGATGCTCACCACGTCCACGGCGCGGAAGCCGTTGGCTTCGACCAGGCGGTCGATGTCGGCGCGGTACGCATCGAGGATGACATCGTGGGGATCGCCGGGGACGACCGGCTTGCTTGCGTCCCATTGCTCGAACGCGACGTCGATTTTCGCCAGTTCCGTGGCCATTTCGCCGCGATCCTCGGTCGCCAGCAGCGGCGCTTCGGGCGTGTCGTCGCGGAAGATGCGCAAGCGGCTCATCGCGTCAGTTTCCTCAGTTCCAGTTCGCAGCCGAGCAGGAATTCGAAGGCTTCGAGGTGCCGGCGCGCCTCGGCCATGTCGCGGCCCCAGGCGTACAAGCCGTGGCCGTCGATCAGGTAGCCCCACATCGGTTGCGCGTCGAGCAGGGCATCGACCTGCGCGGCGAGCGTGTGCATGTCCTGCGAGTTCGGCAGCACCGGAATGTCCATCTCGGTTTCGTGCGTGCTGGTGCCGGGAAAGGCCTTCAGCAGTTCGTAGCCTTCGAGATGGACGTGGCCGGCGCCGGCATACAGCCGCGAGGCGACGGTCTGCGCCTTCGAGTGCGTATGCAGCACGCAGCCGAGGTCGGGGAAGCGGCGGTAGAGCTGGGTGTGCAGCAAGGTTTCCGCCGAGGGCCGGTGTTCGGTGCCGACCGCGTTGCCGTCGAAGTCCACGACCATGATGTCGGCTTCGGTCAGCCGGCCCTTGTCGCGGCCGGACACGGTGATCGCGGCGTGGCGGTCGTCCAGCCGGCGCGAGAAATTGCTGCTGGTCGCGGGCGTCCATCCGGCCTGCGAGAGCTCGCGCACGTTGGTGATGATCTCGCCGGCGAGGTGGCGCAGGTGGTTCTGGTCGTAGGGGACGTCGCTCATGCGCCGAGTTTAGCGAATCGGCGCGGGCAACCGGTCAAGAAAAACCCGGCCTGGGCCGGGTTTTTCGCCTCGCATCGAGACCGGTCAGGGGCCGGCGTCGGGACCCTCGTGCAGCAGGGGTTCCGGCGGCAGTTTGGTCGAATGGTCGTGGCCGGCGTGCAGCAGGTGTTCGTTGCCCGGTGCGAGGTGGCTGCGACGGCGCGCATACACGAAGTACACGATGAGCCCGGCGATCGCCCAGATGCAGAAGAACTTGATGGTCGGGTTCCAGCCGAGGCTGAAGAACAGCAGCACGCAGCCGGCCAGCGCCAGCGGACCGACGAGCCACACCAGCGGGGTCCTGAACGGGCGCGGGCGGTTCGGTTCGGTGCGACGCAGGATCATCACGCCGATCGCCACAGTGAAGAACGCGAACAGGGTGCCCGCGTTGGAGATGTCGGCGAGGATGTCGACCGGGAACATCGCCGCGAACAGCGATACGGCGATGCCGGTGATCCACGTCACCACGTGCGGGGTGTGGAACTTCGGATGCACGCTCGCCAGCTTCTCGGGCATCAGGCCATCGCGTGCCATCGTGAACAGGATGCGGGTCTGGCCGAAGATCATCATCAGCACCACCGACGGCAGGGCGATGATGGCGGCCCAGCCGACCATGTCGCCGATCAGCGGATGGCCGATGGCGCGCAGGACGAACGCCAGCGGCTCCTTCGACTGGGAGAGCGGCCCCCCGGGTTGTGCGCCCGCGGAGCCGACCGCGGTGTAGGAGACCAGCAGGTAGAAGATGGTGCAGATGCCGAGCGAGCCGATCAGGCCGATCGGGATGTTGCGGTTCGGGTTCTTCGTTTCCTCGGCCGCGGTGGAGACCGCATCGAAGCCGACATAGGCGAAGAAGATCGAGGCCGCGGCACCGAGCACGCCCACGCCCGACAGCGGCGTGCCCCAGCCGTTCGGCAGCATCGGCGAGAAGTTGGCGCCGTCGACCACCGGGAACGTGAGTGCGATGAACGCGGTGAGGGCGATGATCTTCACGATCACCAGCAACGCGGTGACCTTGGCCGATTTCGAAGTGCCGGCGACAAGCAGCGCCGTGACCAGCAGCGACAGCAGGAACGCGATCAGGTTGAAGCCGCCCTTGTGGTCGACGCCGTCGACCATGTGCACGACGGCGCCATTGCTGAGTTGTTCGACCCAGAATGGCCCTGAACTGAGGAATTCGGGTAATCCGATGCCGTGCGCATGCAGGAAGCCGTTGGCATATCCCGACCAGCCCACCGCGACCGCGCCGGCCGCGACCGCGTATTCGAGGATCAGCGCCCAGCCGACCATCCATGCGATCACTTCGCCGAGCACGGCGTAGGAATAGGTATAGGCGGAGCCGGAAACCGGCACCATCGCCGCGATTTCCGAATACATCAGCGCGGTCAGCGCGCAGACGACGCCGGCGATCAGGAACGAATACATCATGCCCGGGCCGGCCTTGTTGGCGGCGACCGCGGTGAGCACGAAGATGCCGGTACCGATGACCGCCCCGATGCCGAGCATGGTCAGGTCGAAGGCGCCAAGCTGGCGGGTCAGCGAGCGCTTGCTCGCCGTTTCGAGAATCAGGTCCAGCGGCTTGGTGCGTTGGAACAGCATCCGGCTCTCCCCAGGCTAGGTGCGGCCGCCCGGTCGGGCGGAACCCGGCGAACATAACCGTGGTGCAGGCGGGGCACAAGCGCCATCGGTGGCCGCTCGCGTTGCGGGGATAATGCGAAGCAGCCGATCCGCACCGAACATTTCCCCGCATGTCCGCATTCATCGACGCGCTCGCCGCATACCGGGAACGCCATCCGGACGAAGCCGCCACCGCGGCGGAATTCGCCGAACTTGCGCAGGAACAGGGCGCTGATCCGTACCGGCGCGAACGCCTGCAGGGCCACTTCACCGCATCCGCGTGGCTGGTCGGCGCCGATGGAAGGCGCGCATTACTCACCCATCACCGCAAGCTCGACCGCTGGCTGCAGCCGGGCGGGCATGCCGATGGCGACCGCGACCTGGCCCGGGCGGCGCTGCGCGAGGCGGAGGAGGAATCCGGCCTGCGCGATCTGGTGGTGGAACCGGAACTGTTCGACCTCGACCGGCACTGGATCCCCGGACGCGGCGCCGAACCCGGGCACTGGCACTACGACGCGCGCTTCGTGGTGCGCGCGACCGGCAGCGAGGCCTTCGTCGTCGGCGAGGAATCGCACGACCTGGCTTGGCGCGACATCGCCGAGATCGCGGCGGATCCGTCGAGCGACGCATCGCTCAGGCGGATGGCGAAAAAGTGGCTGGCGAGATAAATCCCTCTCCCATGAAGAGAGAGGGCAAAAACATCATCAATACAACACCCGCGTCCGCAACGTTCCAGGAATCGCATCGAGCGCATCGCGCAGTTCGCGCGCCTGTTCGTCGCCGGCGCCGCCGATGTCGATCACCACGTAGCCGACCTGCGGATCGGTGCGCAGGAACTGGCCATCGATGTTGATGCCGCGTTCGCTGAAGACCGCGTTCACCTGCGACAGCATGCCGGGCACGTTGCGGTGGATGTGCAGCAGGCGATGGCTGCCGTCGTGCTCGGGCAGGCTGACTTCCGGGAAATTCACCGCCGACAGCGTGCTGCCGTTGTCGCTGTAGCGCACCAGCTTGGCCGCCACCTCGACCCCGATGTTGTCCTGCGCCTCGAGCGTGCTGCCGCCGACGTGCGGGGTGAGGATGACGTTGTCGAGCCCGCGCAACGCGGATTCGAAGGATTCGTCGTTGCCCTGGGGCTCGGACGGAAACACGTCCACCGCGGCGCCGCCGAGGCGGCCATCGCGCAATGCCGCGGCCAGCGGCTCGATCTCGACCACGGTTCCGCGCGAGGCGTTGATCAAATGCGCGCCCGGTTTCATCCGCGCGATTTCCCCGGCGCCGATCATCCACTGCGTCGCCGGGGTTTCCGGCACATGCAGGGTGACGACGTCGCTGCGCGCGAGCAGGTCGGCGAGGTCGGGGGCGGGACGCGCGTTGCCGAGTGCGAGTTTGGTCTCGATGTCGTGGTACAGCACCTGCATGCCGAGGCCTTCGGCGAGCAGGCCGACCTGGGTGCCGATGTGGCCGTAGCCGACGATCCCGATCGTCTTGCCGCGCGCCTCGTGGCTGCCGGCCGCCGATTTCGACCACCCGCCGCGGTGGCATGCGGCCGATTTGCGCGGAATCCCGCGCAGCAGCATCACCGCTTCGGCCAGCACCAGTTCGGCCACGCTCCGGGTGTTGGAGTAGGGCGCGTTGAACACCGGCACGCCCAGCAGTTCGGCGGCCTCGAGGTCGACCTGGTTGGTGCCGATGCAGAAACAGCCGACCGCGAGCAGGCGCTTGCCCTGCGCCAGCACGTCGGCGGTGAGCCGGGTGCGCGAACGGATGCCGACGATGTGCGCGTCGGCGATGGCGCGCTTCAGCGCGTCTTCCGGCAAGGCTTGCGGCAGCAGTTCGATCCGGCTGTAGCCGGCGGCGCGGAAGGTATCGACCGCGTTCTGGCTGATGCCTTCCAGCAACAGCACCCGGATGTCGCCCTTGGGATAGGAGGTCTTTTTCATCGCGGAAGATTCTGACAGGAAAGATTCGAGCAAATCGCCGGGAACGCTCCGTAGAATCGCCGCATGACCGCTTCCCGCCTCGAATCGCTGCGCCAGGCCCTGCCGGGACTCCGCCTGCTCGATGCGCCCGCCGATCTCGAGCATTACGGCCGCGACGCGACCCGGCGCTGGACGCCGGCGCCGCTGGCGATCGCGCAGCCGGCCGATATCGAAGAAGTGCAGGGCATCGTGCGCTGGGCCAACGCGCATCGCATGGGGCTGGTGCCTTCGGGCGGGCGCACCGGACTGTCCGGCGGCGCGGTCGCGGCGGATGGCGAACTCGTGGTCGGCCTGGAACGCATGCGTCGCATCCTCGCCTTCGATCCGGTCGACCGCACGCTCACGGTCGAAGCCGGCATTCCCCTGCAGGCGGTGCAGGACGCCGCGCGCGAACAAGGCCTGCAGTACCCGGTGGACTACGCATCGCGCGGGACCGCCACCATCGGCGGCGGCATCGCCACCAATGCCGGAGGCGTGCGCGTGCTGCGTTATGGCAACACCCGCGAATGGATCGCAGGGCTGAAACTGGTGGCCGGCAATGGCGAACTGCTCGATCTCAACCGCGGCCTGCTCAAGAACTCCAGCGGCTACGACCTGCGCCACCTGGCCATCGGCGCCGAGGGCACGCTCGGGATCGTGGTCGAAGCCACGCTCCGGCTCGCCGATCCCCCGCCGCCGACCGGGGTGATGTTGCTGGCATTGCCCGGCTTCGACGCGATCATGCCGCTGTTCGCCGGACTGCGGCGATCCCTGCGGCTTGAAGCGTTCGAATTCCTGACCGACAAGGCACTGCGCCACGTGCTCGCGCACGGCGGGCAGGATCCGTTCGATGCGCCGCATCCGTACTACGTGCTGGCCGAATTCGCGCGACGGGGCGAAGCCGACGAAGCGGCGGCGCTGGCGGCGTTCGAACACGCGGCCGGGCAGTGCTGGGTCGAAGACGGCGTGATCGCCGCGAGCGATGCGCAGGCATCGGAGCTGTGGCGGCTGCGCGAAGGCATCAGCGAAAGCCTCGCGCCGCACGCGCCGTACAAGAACGACGTCGCGGTCCGGGTGTCGGCGATGCCGGCCTTCCTCGCCGAGGCCGACGCGCTGCTGGCACGCGAATACCCCGGTTTCGAAGTCGTGTGGTTCGGACACATCGGCGACGGCAACCTGCACATCAACGTGCTGAAGCCGGCGGGCATGGCGCAGGAAGTCTTCGTCGAACGCTGCGGCGGCGTCACCGCGCACCTGGCCGATTTGCTTGGAAAGCACGGCGGCAGCATTTCCGCCGAACACGGCATCGGGCTGGCGAAGAAAGCCTGGTTGCGCGGCACGCGCAGCGATGCCGAGATCGAACTGATGCGCGGCATCCGCCGCGTGTTCGATCCGAACGGGATCATGAATCCCGGCAAGGTGTTCGACTGATCAACCGGCGGCGAGGCGCGCGTCCAGCCGCGCGCGGATCGCCGGCCACTCCGTGTCGAGGATGGAATAGCAGACGGTGTCGCGCAGGCCGCCGTCCTTGTGCCGCTTGTGCTGGCGGATCACCCCGTCCCTGTGCGCGCCGAGGCGTTCGATCGCCGCCTGCGAACGCAGGTTGTGGTGGCTGGTGTGCAGGTAGACCGTGCGCATGCCCAGCGCGTCGAAGGCATGCCCGAGCAGCAGGCGCTTGCAGGCGGTGTTGACGTGGGTGCGCTGCGCGCTGGCGCGATACCAGGTGTAGCCGATGGCGAGCGTCGGCACCGACGGGTCGATGTCGTAGTAGCGGGTGCTGCCGAGCGCCGTGCCGTCGTCGCGCAGCACGGCGAACGGCAGCATCGTGCCCGCGGCCTGCCCGTCGAGCGCGGCGCGGATGTAGGCTGAAACCGCGTCGGCGTTCGCGAGCGGCGTATTCGTGTAGTTGAGGCCGCCGAGGTCGCCGTCGGCGCTGGCCGCGACCAGGCCGCCGGCATGATCGAACGACAGCGGTTCGAGGCGCACGCCGTGGCCGGAGAGCGTGACCGCTTGCAGGTGCGCGGATTCAGTCATCGGCTTCGATGCCCGGCTCGTATCCGTCGAGCAATTGCATGACGTGCGAATCGCTGGCGTAGGCGGTTTTCAGTGCTGCAAGCCGCTTGTCGGTGCCGGTGCAGCTTGCGTTGACCGCGTCGATGATCTCCTTGCGTCGATCGACTTGCGCTTCGCGGTCCGTCGGATCGGGGGTGTCCCGGATTTCCTCGTCCGTGGCCCATGGCTCGCCGCGCCAGTGGTCGCAGGCATCGCGGTCATCGACGAAGGCGCGGACGTCGGCGGGAAAACCGCAGTAGTCCGGACGATCGCTCGCCTGCGGATCGCAAGTCGGGGTGGACGCGACCGGCGGGCCCGCTGCCGCGCCGGCGTTTCCGCACGCGAGCAACAGCGGCAGCAGTGCCGCGGTGGTCGGGTTACTCCGCACGCCCCGCGAACTCGCCGGTGGTGGTGTTCACCCACACCTTTTCGCCGTTGCCGATGTACTCCGGCACCATGACCTCGATGCCGGTGCTGAGCTTCGCCGGCTTCGGCCGCTTGGTCGCGGTGCCGCCCTTGAGCTCGGGCGGGGTTTCGATCACTTCCATCGCCACCGACTGCGGCAACTGGATCGCCACCGGCGCGTCCTCGATCAGCTGGACGTAGATCCCGGCCAGGTCGTCGACGATGTAGCCGGCCGCGTCGCCGATCGCGTCGGCGTCCAGCGTGTACGGCGTGTAGTCCTCGTCGTCGAGGAACACGAACGCATCGCCGTCCTTGTACGAATACGTGCACTGGCGGCGCGACATGTCCACTTCGCGCAGGTCGTCGTCGCCGTCGAAGCTGGCGTCGAGCTTGCTGCCGCCGGGAATCGAATACATGACGAAGCGGAAACGCACGTTGCCGCCGCGGCCCTGCGGCGAACTGCGCTCGATGTCGCGGACCTGGTACACGCCGCCGTTGTGTTCGACCACGTTGCCTTTCTTGATGTCGTAAGCCTTCATTCTTCTCTCCCCCTCTCCCGCTGGCGGGAGAGGGCTGGGGTGAGGGTGGTCGGGTCGCGGCTGAAGCCGCTCCTACAGGAGCAGCGTCACTTCGGCGCCAAACGCGTGGCGCCGTCGAGGCGGATGGTTTCGCCGTTCAAGTACGTGTTGCCGAGGATGTAGGCGACGAGGTCGGCGAATTCCTCCGGCTTGCCCAGGCGCGACGGGAACGGGATCGACGCGGCAAGCGACTTCTGCACGTCGTCCGGCATGCCATCGACCATGGGCGTCCAGAAGATGCCCGGCGCGATGGTGTTGACGCGGATCCCGAAGCGGGCGAGTTCGCGCGCCATCGGCAGGGTCATGCCGACCACGCCGCCCTTCGAGGCCGAATACGCGGCCTGGCCGATCTGGCCTTCGTAGGCGGCGACCGAGGCGGTGTTGACGATCACGCCGCGCTCGCCGTCGGTGCCGGCGTCGTTGCCCTGGATCTGTTCGGCGCAGGCCTTGGCGACGTTGAAGCTGCCGACCAGGTTCACCATCACCGTGGCCTGGAACTGCGACAGTTTCATCGCGCCTTCGCGGCCGAGCACGCGACCGGCGCCGAGGATGCCGGCGCAGTTGATGCAGGCGTTCAGTCCGCCGAGGAAGGCTTTCGCGGCGGCGACATTGGCGACCACGCCGGCTTCGTCGGTGACGTCGGTCTTGAAGAACGCGGCCTTGTCGGCGCCGAGTTCGGCGACCGCGGCCGCGCCTTTCTCCTCGTTGACGTCGAACAGCGCGACCTTGCCGCCATCGGCGACCAGGCGCTGGGCCACGGCCAGGCCGAGGCCGGAAACGCCGCCGGTGACGACGGCGCGGATGGATGCGGCTTGCATGCGGGAATCCCTTCGGAAAACTTGGCATTTTACGCGAGCGCCCGCTCCGGCGCCGGATTTCAGGGCTGGCGGTAGACCACGCCGTCCTTCATCACGAATACCGGCCGGCGCAGCGCGGCGATGTCCGCGGTCGGGTCGCCGGCGAACGCGGCCAGGTCCGCGCGCAGGCCGGGCGCGATCCGGCCGATGCGGTCCTGCTGGCGCAGGATGCGCGCGTCCACCGAGGTCGCCGCCTGCAGCGCCTCGATCGGCGTCATGCCCAGCTTCACCATCCACTCGAGCTCGCGCGCGTTGTCGCCGTGGCGGAACACGCCGACGTCGCTGCCGTTGCCGATGGCCACCCCGGCCGCGCGCGCGTAGCGGAAGGCGCGTTCGGCTTCCTGCATCTTCGGCGTGGGCGGATCGCCCGGCCGGTAGTGGTTGAAATAGGTTTCCGTCGCCTCGACCGCGGTCAATGTCGGCAGGTAGCCGACGCCGTGTTCGCGCATCAGCTTGAACGTCGCCGCACTGCCGCCGTCGCCGTGCTCGATGGTGTCGACGCCCGCGGCGATGGACATGCGCATGCCGGCATCGCTGGCGGTATGCGCCGAGACCGGGCGTCCGCCCAAATGCGCGGCTTCGACGATCGCGTTCAATTCGGCCTGGGTGAAGGTCGGTTGCGTGCTGCCGTCGCTGCCGACCCGGTAATCCGCATAGACCTTGATCCAGTCGGCGCCGCGCGCGGCCTGCTCGCGCACCGCGGCGATCGCCGCATCGACGCCGCTCACCGGTTGCGCGCCACTGGGCAATTCGAGGTCGGGGCGGAAACCGCGCGGCCCGGGGCCGTAGCTCGACGTCGCGACGATGGCGCGGGTGGCGACGAACAGCCGGGGACCTTCGACCAGGCCGTCCTCGATCGCCTTCTTCACCGACACGTCGGCGAAACCCGCGCCCTCGGTGCCGAGGTCGCGCAAGGTGGTGAAGCCGGCGAGCAGGGTATCGCGCGCGTGCTTCGCCGCCATCAGCGTGCGGTAGGGCTCGGCTTCCTTCAGCACCTGGTCGTTCCATGCGGTTTCGTCGTACGGGTGCAGGAACAGGTGCGAATGCGCGTCGATCAGGCCGGGCAGCAGGGTCGCGCCAGGCAGTTCGAGGCGTTGCGCGTCGCCGGCGTCGAGTTGAGCCGCCGGACCGACCGCGGCGATGGCGCCGTCGCGCACCAGTACCGCCCAGCCCGCGTGCGCGGCTGCTTCGCCGCCGGTCCAGACGCGATCGGGAAGCAGCAGCCATGCGCCCTTCGCCGCCGGCGCAGGTGGAGACTGCGCGGACGCGATGCAGGCGACGAGCAACGACAACAACGCGAACGCGCGGATGCGGAACGACATGGCCGGCCTCCGGGGAAAACCTTGGGCGATTCTGCGTCAGAGTTCGCGCAAATAGAATGCGTTGCAGCCGCCGTGGCCGGTGGCGCCCATCGGTCCGTCGATGCGGCGGAAGCCGCTGCGTTCGTACAGGCGCATGGCGGCGTCCATGCCGCGCAGGGTCTCGAGGTAGCAGCGGGCGAAGCCGGCATCGCGCGCGGCGTCGAGGCAGCGCGACATCATCGCCGCGCCGGCGCCGGTTCCGCGCGCCTCGGGCAGGAAATACATCTTCCGCAGTTCGCAGGTGGCGGCGTCGCCGCCTGCGAGCGGGGCGATGCCTGCCCCGCCGAGGACGCGACCGTCGCGTTCGAGCACGAAGTAGGCGTGGCGCGGTTCGGAGTACGCGCGGCTCATCCAGTCCACTTCCGGGTCGTTGATCGCGAAACCCTCGCCGCTCGCGCCGAACTCCGGCATCACCGTGCGGATGATCGCGGCCATCGCCATGTCGTCGGCGGTCGCGATGGGGCGGATGGCGGCGCCCGCCATCATCCGGCGCGGCGCTGCTCTTCGAGCAGGCGGTAGCCGAATTCGTCCGCGTGCAGGCCGGGCGCGAACAGGAAGCCCTGTCCGACCGGCACGCCCAGGCGCAACAGGAATTCGCGTTGTGCCTCGGTTTCGATCCCCTCGGCGACCACGCCCAGGGCGAGGCTGCGGGCGATGCCGGCGACCGCCTGGCAGACCGCGATGTCCGAGGAATTGCCGGGCACGCCGGAGACGAACAACTGGCTGAGCTTGAGTCCGTGGATCGGCAGCCGGCGCAGGTAGTTGAGCGCGCTGTAGCCTTCGCCGAAGTCGTCGATGGTGAGCAACACGCCGAGCGCGCGCAGTTCGGCGAAGGTGCGCATCGTGTCCGGCGCGTCCTCGATCAGCACGCGTTCGGTGAACTCCAGTTCCAAAGCCGCGCCCGGCAGGGAGAATTCGCGCAATGCATCGCGCACGGTCGCGGCGAGGTCTTCGCCGAGGAACTGGCGGTAGGAAACGTTGACCGCGATGCGCACGATGCCGAGCCCGGCCTCGCGCCAGCGCGACGCCTGCAGGCAGGCCTCGCGCAGCACCCAGTGGCCGATGCGGATGATGTCGCCGGTGTTTTCGGCATGGCCGATGAAATGGTCGGGCCGCATTTCGCCCAGCTGCTGGTTGCGCCAGCGGATCAGCGCCTCGGCGGCGACGATGCGGCCGTGGCGCAGGTCCACCTGCGGCTGGTACACGAGGTGGAATTCGTTGTTGTCGGCCGCGCGGCGCAATTGCGCCTCGAGCTTCAGCTTCTCCTGCTGCGATTGCACCAGCGCCGGGGTGAAGCGCTGGAAGCTGTTGCGCACGCGGCGCTTGCTGTCGTACATCGCCGCGTCGGCGTTCTGGATCAACGCCTGCGGGCGTTGCCCATCCTCCGGCGCGCAGGCGATGCCGATGCTGGCGGTGACCGGGAATTCCTCGCCGCCGAAGCGGAAGCCGTCGCTGAAGGCATCGAGGATGCGCCCGGCGATGCGTTCCGGCAGGCCGGGATCGTCGCCGGCATGGCAGAGCACGAGGAATTCGTCGCCGCCGAAGCGCGCGCACATGCCCTCGGTGCCGGTCGCATCGCGGATGCGACGCGCGGCGGCGACCAGCAATTCGTCGCCGGCTGCGTGGCCGAGCACGTCGTTCACCGCCTTGAAACGGTCCAGGTCGATGTACAGCACCGCGATCGTGCCTGCGGCGATGTCGCCCATGCGCATGTCCAGTTCGCCGAGCACTGCGTCGCGGTTCAGCAACCCGGTCAGCGGGTCGGTGCGCGCCAGCACGCGCAAGGTTTCCTCGTCCTGCTTGCGTTCGGTGATGTCCTGCAGCGTGCCGATCATGGTGGTGCCGGCCGCACTGGCATTGGCCTCGCCGATCACGCCGACCCAGAAGGTATGGCCATCGGCGCGGGCGCCCATGCATTCGATGGCGAAGCCGGCGCCGGAATCGGCGGCCTGGCGCAACGCCTGCTGCAGGGCGATGCGGTCGGATTCGCGCAGCGCGGCCAACATGCCGCGCATGCTCGCGGGCGCCTGCGCCTGGCCGAGGATGCGTTCCGCCTCGTCGGTGAGGTAGAGGCGGTCGCTGCCCGATTCCCATTCCCAGCCGCCGATGCGGGCGAGGTCCTGCACCCGGTCGAACAGCCTGCTGTCGCGCTTGAGCGCGGTGACGTCGGTGAACATCGACAGCACCTGGTAGGGCTTGTCCGAACCGGGCTGGAATTGCGGGACGCAAGTGACCGAAAGCCACTTCGTCACGCCCTTGTCGCGGTTGTAGAAACCGAGCACGGTGCTGTCGACGCGCTTGCCTGTGCGCTGCACGTAGGTCGCCGGACGCATTTCCTCCGGGACCTCGCGGCCGTCCTCGTCGAGCGTCAGCCAGACGTCGTTGCGCAGCGTTTCGTCAAGGCCGAGCCGCGTTTCCAGTTCCAGGATGCGCATCGCGCCGGCATTGGCGTGGGTGATCCTGCCGCTCGCGTCGCGGACGATGATGCCCTTGTCCACGGTTTCCATCAGCTCGCGGTAGCGCAGTTCGGCTTCGGCGCGCGCGCTGAGGTCGCGGGCCACGGCGACGATGCAGTCCTGCTCGTCCTGGCGGAGCAGGGCCGAGTGCACTTCCACCGGAAAGCGGCTGCCGTCCGCGCGCTTGTTGGTGACTTCGATGACGTAGGTTTCGCCACGGCGCAGCGTTTCCCATACCGGCACCAGGTGGCCGTTGGGAAGTTCCGGGTTCAACACCTCGATCGGCTTGCCGATGATGTCCTCGCGCGGCAGCTTGTAGGCATTCGACCCGGCCTTGTTGAGGTCGAGCACGGTGCCGTCCCAGGCGAGGACGCTGACCGGATCGGGGACCGCGTCGAACAGTGCGCGATAACGCTCGTGTTCGCGTTCGATTTCGACGCTTGCGGCGAGCAGCGCCTCGCGGGCGCGTTCGAAAAGCCGTTTCTGCGCTTCGGCGACGTCCGGATCGCGCAATGCCTTTTCCAGCGCCGAAAGCACGTCCGCCGCGCGTGCCGCGGCGTCGGTCGCTTCCGGGCGTTCGCGCTTCATCCCGCGGCCAATGCCTTGCCGGCCCGGCTGCCGGTATCGCGGCCCAGCAATCCGGCGAGCCAGCGCCCGGTGTCCGCGAGCGCATCGAGGTCGATGCCGGTGCGGATTCCCAAGCCATGCAGCATGTACACCACGTCCTCGCTGGCGACGTTGCCGCTTGCGCCCTTGGCGTAGGGGCAGCCGCCCGCGCCGGACACCGCGCCATCGACCACGGCCACGCCTTCCTCGAGGCAGGCGAGCACGTTGGCGAGCGCCTGGCCGTAGGTATCGTGGAAATGCACCGCGAGCGCCGGCATCGGCACTTCGGCGGCGACCGCCTTCAACATCGCGCGCGCCTTTTCCGGCGTGCCGATGCCGATGGTGTCGCCCAGCGAAATCTCGTAGCAGCCCATTGCGTGCAAGGAACGCGAAACCCGGACCACGTCGGCCAGCGGCACCAGTCCCTGGTAGGGGCAGCCGAGCACGGTGGACACGTAGCCGCGGACGCGCACGCCGTCCGATTTCGCCCGCGCCAGCACCGGTTCGAAGCGGCGCAGCGACTCGTCGATGCCGGCATTGGTGTTCTTCAGGTTGAACGCCTCCGACGCGGCGGTGAACACGGCGACTTCTTCGGCACCGGCGGCACGGGCGCGTTCGTAGCCCTGTTCGTTGGGCACCAGCACCGGATAGGACACGCCGGGCCTGCGCGAGATCCCCGCCAGCACTTCCGCCGCATCGGCCATCTGCGGCACCCATTTCGGGCTGACGAAGGCGGTGGCCTCGATGCTGCGCAGGCCGGTGCGCGAAAGCCGGTCGATCAATTCGATCTTGTTGGCGGTGCCGATGTCGGATTTCTCGTTCTGCAGGCCGTCGCGCGGCCCGACTTCGACGATGCGCACTTCGGCGGGGTAGGCCACGATCAGGGCTCCAGCGTCGCCAGCACGGCATCGGCCTCGACGAATTCGCCGGGCGTTGCGCGCACTTCGGCGACGACGCCGTCGCGCGGCGCCATCAACGCGAGTTCCATCTTCATCGCCTCGATCACCAGCACCACGTCCCCCGACTTCACCGCATCGCCGGGCCTGGCCTGGACCAGCACCAGCCGGCCCGGCATCGGCGCGCGGATGCGATGGTCGCCGCCGCCGCCGGATTCTCCCTGGCGACGATACACCGCCTCCGCGCGCAGGCGCAGCCGCTGGCGCCCGTCGTGCACCCGCACCTCGTCGCCTTCCGCATCGGCCAGGAACCGGTGCATGGCGCCGTCGATCCGCGCGCTGAGCGCGCCATCCGCCAGTCGCGCGCCGGAAACATCGTGGTTCCCGTCGTCCAGTTCGATGCGGTAGTCGCCGCCATGGCCGTGGGTGGCCAGTTCGATGCGCTTGTCGCCATCGACGAACGCCAGCCGGCGCGCGCCGGCATGGCCCAGCCGCCAGCCATCGGCAATGGCCCAGGGCGAACCCGGATCGTCGCCTTCCGCGGCGCTCGTGCGCGCCGATGCTTCCTGCGCGAGCAGGCGCACGGTCGCGGCGGCGAGCAGCAGCGCGGGGTCGCGTTCGGCCGGTGCGAGGAACTCGTCGAGATGGCGGTCGAGGTAGCCGGTATCGATGCTGGCATCGACGATGGACGGATGCCGCACCAGGCGTTCGAGGAAACCGATGTTGGACTTCGGCCCGACGATCTCGCATTCGGCGAGGGCGCCGCGCAGGCGGGCGAGGGCGCGCGGACGGTCTTCGTCCCACACGATCAGCTTGGCGATCATCGGATCGTAGAAGATCGTCACCGTGTCGCCTTCGACCACGCCGGAATCGATGCGCACGTTGTTCGATGCCTGCGGCAATCGCAGCGTCTGCAGCGTGCCCGAGCCGGGCAGGAAGCCGGCATCGGGATCCTCCGCGTACAGGCGCACTTCGATCGCATGCCCGCGTTGGGCGACGTCTTCCTGCGCCAGGGGGATCCTTTCTCCCGCGGCGATGCGCAGCTGCCATTCGACGAGGTCGAGGCCGGTCACTGCCTCGGTCACCGGATGCTCGACCTGCAGGCGCGTATTGATTTCCATGAAGAAGAATTCGCCGTTCGGCGCGACGATGAATTCCACCGTGCCGGCGTTGGCGTAATCGATCGCATGCGCGGCCAGCACCGCGGCCGCGCCCATGCGCGCGCGCAACCCGGGCGTGAGGAAGGGCGAGGGCGATTCCTCCAGCACCTTCTGGTAGCGGCGCTGCGCAGAGCATTCGCGCTCGTCGAGGTGGATCGCGCCGCCGTGGCTGTCGCCGAACACCTGGATCTCGATGTGGCGCGGGTGCTCGATGTAGCGTTCCAGCAGCACGCGGTCGCGGCCGAAGGCGTTCGCTGCCTCGCGTTGGCAACTCTGCAGGTTCGCGGCGAATTCGGCCGCATCGCGCACGATGCGCATGCCCTTGCCGCCACCGCCGTGCGCGGCCTTGATCATCAGCGGATAACCGATGCGGTCGGCTTCGCGTTGCAGTATTTCGGGCGACTGGTCTTCGCCGGTGTAGCCGGGCACCACCGGCACCCCGGCCGCGGCCATCAGATCCTTGGCGCCGGCCTTGCTGCCCATCTTGCGCATCGACGCGCCCGACGGCCCGATGAAGGCGAGGCCGGCGGCCTGCACCGCGTCGGCGAAATCGGCGTTCTCGCTGAGGAAGCCGTACCCGGGGTGGATCGCCTGCGCGCCGGCGTTCTTCGCGACCTCGATGATCGCATCGCCGCGCAGGTAGCTGTCCTGCGGGCGCGGACCGCCGATGCGGTGCGCTTCGTCGGCGAGCCGCACGTGCTGCGCGTCGGCGTCGGCATCCGAGAACACGGCGACGGTGCGGATGCCGAGCTTGCGCGCGGTGCGGATCACCCGGCAGGCGATTTCGCCGCGGTTGGCGATGAGGATGGTGTCGAACATCAGTCGGCGATCCAGTTCGGCTTGCGCTTGTCGAGGAAGGCGGACAGGCCTTCCTGTCCTTCCGGCGAAACGCGCAGCCTCGCGATCAGCGCGGCGTTGTCGGCGTCGTGCTTCGCGCCGTCGGCGTGCGAGCCGGCATCGCGAACGAGTTGCTTCGCCCGGGCCGATGCGATCGGACCGGCCTTCAGCAGCAGCTCGATTTGGCGCTGCACCGCCGCGTCGAGCGCGTCGGCCGGCACCACCTGGTGCAGCAGGCCGATGCGCAGCGCTTCGGTCGCGTCGAAGATTTCCGCGCTGGCGAAGTAACGACGCGCATTGCGCGGGCCGATGGCGGCGATGACGTAGGGCGAGATCACCGCCGGGAGCAGGCCGAGTTTGCTTTCGGTCAATCCGAACTTCGCTTCCGGAACCGCAATCGCGATATCGCAGCAGGCGACCAGCCCGACGCCGCCGCCGAAGGCCGCGCCCTGCACGCGGGCGACGGTCGGTTTCGGCAATTCGTCCAGCATGCGCATCAGGCGGGCGAGGGCAAGCGAGTCCGCGCGGTTTTCGGCTTCGCTGGCCGCGGCCATGCCACGCATCCAGTTCAGGTCGGCGCCGGCCGAGAACGACGCGCCTTCGGCTTCCAGCACCAGCACGCGCGTGTTCGCGTCCGCGGCGATTTCGCCCAGCGCCGCGGTCAAGCCGGCGACGAGTCCGGCGTCGAAGGCGTTGTGCACCTGCGCGCGGGTCATCCGCAGGCGGGCGACGGGGCCGTCGCGGTGCAGGTGCAGGGCGTCGCTCATGCGCTTGTCCGTGCCGGGCGTGCGGGATGAACGCCCATGATAGCGGCCATGCGGGAATCGCCGTCCCGGCATGGCACGGTGCTAGAATTGAGAACAATTCCCATTCGCCGGCCCTGTGCCTCGAACCGATGACCCTGACCGAACTCGCACGGCGCAAGCCCGCCATCGTCGAGGCCGTTGAGGAACGCGCGCCGAACGATCCCATCGCGCGGCGCCTGCGCGAACTCGGCTTCGTCGCCGGCGAGCAAGTCGAGGTGGTCGCTTCCGGGCCGCTCGGTGCCGAACCATTGCTGGTGCAGGTCGGTTTCACCCGTTTCGCCCTGCGTCGCGCCGAGGCCGCGCGCGTCCGCCTCCGAGGCAACGGGGGCGGCGCATGAACGCCACCGTGGCCGGGCCGGTATCGGATCCGTTGCAGGCAATGCATCCGAAGAACCTGCGCATCGCCCTGGTCGGCAATCCGAACTGCGGCAAGACCGCGTTGTTCAACCTGCTGACCGGCAGCCGGCAAAAGGTGGCGAACTACGCCGGCGTCACCGTCGAGCGCAAGGAAGGCCGTTTGCAGGCGCCGTCGGGACGGCAGCACGCGGTGCTGGACCTGCCGGGTGCCTACAGCCTCAATGCCGCCAGCTTGGACGAGGCCGTGGCGCGCGACGTGATCCGCGGTTTCTATCCCGGCGAAGCGGCGCCCGACGTGCTGGTGTGCGTGGCCGATGCCACCAACCTGCGCCTGCACCTGCGCTTCGTGCTGGAGTTGCGCGAACTGGGCAAGCCGATGATCGTGGCGTTGAACATGGCGGATGCGGCGCGCCGGCGTGGAATCGACATCGATGTCGCTGCATTGCAGCGCGAACTCGGCGTGCCGGTGGTGGAAACCGTGGCGGTGAGGCGCGGAGGCGCAGCCGACCTGGTGCAGGCGCTGGAAGCGCAGGCGACGGCCGTGCACGAACCGCGCGCGAAATTGCCCGAAGGCGCCGACTTGCATGCCGAAACCCGCCGCCTGCTGGCGCTGGCGGTGAACATGCCGCGGCGCACCGCGGCCATCGACGACGCGCTGGACCGCTGGCTGCTGCATCCGGTGTTCGGCCTGCTGGCGCTGGGCGTGGTGATGTTCCTGATCTTCCAGGCGGTGTATGCGTGGGCGACGCCGCTGATGGACCTGATCGAGGCGGGCACGACGTGGTTCGGAGCCGTGGTGTCGAACGCGATGCCGGGCGGCCCGCTGCGCAGCCTGCTGGTGGACGGCATCATCGCCGGTACCGGCGGCGTGATCGTGTTCCTGCCGCAGATCCTGATCCTGTTCGCCTTCATCCTTGCGCTGGAGGAATCGGGCTACCTGCCGCGCGCGGCGTTCCTGCTCGATCGCAGCATGGCCGCCGCGGGGCTATCCGGGCGCAGTTTCATCCCGTTGCTGTCGAGCTTCGCCTGCGCGGTGCCGGGCATCATGTCCACGCGTTCCATCCAGGATCCGCGCGACCGGCTGGCCACGATCCTCGTCGCGCCATTGATGACGTGTTCGGCGCGCCTGCCGGTATACGCGCTGTTGATCGGCGCGTTCATCCCGGCGCGAAAGGTCGGCTGGTTCAACCTGTCGGGCCTGGTGCTGTTCGGGCTGTATGCGGCCGGCATCGCCAGCGCGCTGGTGGTCTCCTGGATGATGAAGAAGTGGCGGCGCGACAAGGGCGAGCACGCCTTGCTGCTGGAACTGCCTTCGTACCGCATCCCGCATCCGCGCGACCTGCTGATCGGCCTGTGGGAACGCGCGATGATCTTCCTCAAGCGCGTCGGCGGCATCATCCTCGCGCTGACCATCCTGCTGTGGTTCCTGCTGTCGTTCCCCGGCGCGCCTGCCGGCGCCGTCGGTCCGGCGATCGACTACAGCTTCGCCGGTCGCATCGGCCATGCGATGACCGCGGTGTTCGAGCCGATCGGCTTCAACTGGCAGATCTGCATCGCGCTGATCCCGGGCCTGGCCGCACGCGAAGTCGTGGTGTCCTCGCTGGCGACCGTGTACGCGCTGTCGGTCGTCGACGACAATGCCGCGGCGCAGGCCTTGTCGCCGCTGATCTCGCAGGGCTGGTCGCTGGCCACCGCGCTGTCGCTGCTGGTCTGGTTCATCTACGCGCCGGGTTGCATCTCGACGCTGGCGACGATCAAGCGCGAAACCGGTTCGTGGAAGCGGATGGCCGGGGCCGCGGCCTATCTGTTCGCGCTCGCCTACATGGCGTCGTTCGCGACCTACCAGGTCGCGGTGGCATCGGGAGCGGGGTGACGCATGCCGCTGATGCTGCAATACATCGTCATCGCACTGGTGGTGCTGGCCAGCATCGTGGTGGTGATGCGCAAGCAGTTCCCCAATGCGACGCGCAGGATGCGCATCGCCTTGGCGCTGCCGCTGCTGCGCGAAAGCGCGCCGGGCTGGCTCAAGCCGGTCGGCCGCGCGATCGCACCGCCCGCGCGCGGCGCGGGCAAGGGGTGCGACGGCTGCGACGGCTGCGGCCCGGATTGACGTTCAGCGCCGGCGTCCGCCCGGCGACGAGACTTCCACCGACAGGGTGAAGGTGCGTTCCTCGTTCGGTTGCAGCGCACCGACGCCGACCAGCTGGCGCGCGACTTCCTCGCCGCGCGCGTTGCGGATGGTCAGCAGCATCGTGTATTCCCACGCCGCGCCGTCGCCCGGGTGGCGGACCGCGCCTTCCACGCGCAATGGCGTGTGCGTTTCCGGTGCATCGGCCGCCTGCGCCGCGGAGTCGTAGCGCAGGTGGCCGCGGCAGGCAGGACAGACCGCCGCACTTTCCAGGATCGTGGCCTTGCAGTGCGGACAGGCGCGGGTGGCTCCAGTGGTG
>Ga0209023_10001206_pt1 | contig 35603 bp, 41 predicted proteins | sample LakOneMetagenome_FD_187468 | JGI IMG/M metagenome (GOLD analysis project Ga0209023, IMG submission 187468) | Freshwater and sediment microbial communities from Lake Erie, Canada (SPAdes) (version 2) | ecosystem: Environmental > Aquatic > Freshwater > Lentic | place: Lake Erie, Canada...
ATCTGAGGCCCTTGGCGTCGCCGAGTTCGACCATCGGGCGGGTGCGGCTGGCCGCACCGCCGGCCTGCCAGATCCAGGTGACGATGACGACGCCCTTGGCGGCGAGAAATTTGCTGAGCTCCTGGCCGATCGGCTTGTTCTTCCAGCCGAGGCCTTCGTCGTAGCTGGTGACGAGGCCGGGCATCAGACCGAGATTGAGTTCGGGAAGATCGCCGCCGGCGTAGGAGATCGGAATCAGGCTCATGTCGAGCGCGCCCTTCCGCATCGCGGAGAACTGGGCGTTGGTCTTCATCAGCGAAGAGCCGGGATAGATTTCGGCGGTCAGCGCGCCCTTGCTGCGCTCGGTCACCAGCGTCGCAAACTTCCGGCATAGCCGGTCGCGGAAGTCGCCTTCGGTGGCGGTGCCGCCGGGGAACTGATGCGAGATCTTCAGCGCGGTTGCCGCCTGCGCCGGGCCCAGCCTGAGCAGGGCTGGAGCCGCAATTCCAAAAGCCAGGGCCTGACGTCTCGTAAGTGCCATTGCATGCCTCCCGTTAATGATTGCATTTTTTATTGTAATTATTGTATGCAATTTGACTATAGATTGCATGCTGTATGTTTTGTCAAGCCTATGGTATGGAGAATTGCCCCGGGATGTATGCAATGAGCCAAGCCTTCAGACTGAAGCAGGCGATTGAAGACGCTGTAATTGCTGGGGATTTTCTCCCCGGCGACCGTCTGGATGAAAGTTCACTGGCTGAGCGATTCGGGGTGTCGCGGACGCCGATCCGGGAAGCGCTGCTCCAGCTTGGCGCCGAAGGCTTCATCGACGTCCGGCCGCGCCGCGGGGCAATCGTCAGCGTGCCCACGCCGACGCGGCTGTTTGAAATGTTCGAGACCATGGCGGAGTTCGAAAGCGCCTGCGGGCGGCTGGCCGCCCGCCGCCTGACGCCCGACCATGAGGCCGCCATCGAAGCCGCGCATCGCGGCTGCGAGACCCCTGCGAGGGAAGGCGACAGCGAGCGCTACTACGAGGTCAATCGCCAGTTTCACGAGGCGATCTACCGCGCCAGCCGCAACGAATTTCTGGCCGAGCAGGCGCTGGCGCTGCACAAGCGATTGAGCGCCTATCGCCGTATCCAGCTTCGCGCGCGCAACCGCCTGGTGCAGTCGCTGCAGGAGCACGCCGGAATTCTCGAAGCGATCCGCGCCGGCGACGAGCAACTGGCGGCAACACGTCTGCACGATCACGTGCTGGTGCAGGGTGAACGTTTTTCGGACATGGTGCTCGGGCTCGCCGGAAGCGGTCGACCCGCCGCCGGCGCAGGCAAGCGCGGCACCAGGTAGAGGCGACCTTCGCCTGCAGCGGAACTATTCGCTGTGATGCCACCTGCCGAAAATCTTCAATGAAACCAATAAGTCGGACGCTTCGCCCGACGGCAGGGCGTGCTGATTCCGCGCTCACGAGTTCTTTATCGCTCAGCTACCCTCATGGACGTGCAGATTCGGGGCCGGCTCCCCACATTAGGATGATGAATGTCATCTAAACGTTTGGGAGCCACACGTGGGTGAACTTATTCGATTTGTTCCAAAGGCTGAGCTCGAGCGGATTCGCCTGGTCCGGGAAGCGCGCGCGATATACGACAGCATCTTCCCGCCGAACGATGCGATAGGTGAAGGCTCAGCTACGGCTAATCCTGCTCCTTCAACAGCCGGCTCTTGATCAGTGCGGCGGCGCCGCGGGTCCAGGAATAGTCGGCGCCCATGCGAAGTCCGCTCTGCTCGGTGCCGATCACGGCGCCTGTTTTCGCGTCGCGCAGCCGGTAGGTCACCTGATATTCGGTCCGGCTGATGCGCGTCACGATTCCAATCAGGGATTGCTCCGCGTCGAGCTTCGCGGCGACGACTGCGTCGCAGCCATCGCATCTGCCGAGCGCGTGCGTCTTGACGGCCTCCGCGTCGGCGCTGGAGACATCGACCAGTCGATAGCGGCCGGATTGCTCGATCAGCTTGCGGACCTCGGCGGTGACTTGCCCCAATTGCACGGCATCGGCCGCATTGGTGAGCGAGGCTCCGGCACTGGTATCATCCAGTTCGAAATCGAACACGGCGAGCTTGATCGGCGCGGGCAGTGGGCCCGCGGCGGCAGATGATGCCGTGATCTGTTGCGCGATAAAGGTTTCGGCGCGCTGCCAGGCTTCGTCGGTATCGCCGCGGAATGTCACCAGCTTGTCGAGGACGACAGCGTTGGTGGCGAGATCGACGGCCATCACCCGCGCGTTCTGGATCAGTGTGCTCATCTTGTGCACGCCGCCCATCATCATGATCTTTGCGCCGGCCTCGCGGGCGGCGTCCTGCAGCTCGACGAGTGCGGACTGGCCGACCTGGCAGGGAATCGGCCGGCAGGTCGGAACCACCATCCGGTATTTCCGGCTCGCGTCGACATCGCGCCGAAGCGCAACCATGAAGGCGTCGAGCCGCTTCTGATGCTCGGCCGTCTGATCCCGCGTCTCGCCTGACGTGTCGACATAGTTGAAATCGAGCAGCGCGAGGCCGGGAAGAGAACCGCTCGTCTCGGCACGGGCCGGATCGAACGGCATCAGCAGCAGAGTGGAGGTGGCCAGGGCAGAGACGATGATGCGGTGCATGCGATAGCCCCTTCAAGCGGCGGAATATACGGCTGACGTCAATCATGCGCCGGGTGCGGGGGGTCCCGAAACGGCGTTCGGCCCGAAACCAGCCGGGCAAATTTCCCGACTTTCGGCCACCTGCTTCCCTCTGCGCCAATTCTGCCCTCTAATAGTCCTGGGTTGGATGCGTTCACAATCGAGGTGGATCGACATGTGGATTTCGCGAACGATCGACCTCAAGCTGCGTCTCGCGCTGCGCGTGGCGGGGCTGGCCGCACTCTGTTTCATCGCCGCCGTCGCCTACGTTCTCTACGACAGCGACCGGTCGGCGCGGGCGAAGATGGGCGAGATCGCGCTGATCGTCGCCAAGGACCTCCAGCTCCAGCACGAGCAGCTTCGCTGGTTGAAGCTCACCGCCGGCCGGTCGCCCGACTTGCAAACCGTCGCATCGGCGTTGATGGCGCCCGGTCTCTGCATAAGCTATCGGACCAACAGCGGCGACACGGTTCAGCGAGTGTGCAGCGGCGTGCAATCCGGCGAGACCGATGCCTCCCGATTTTTTGCCGCAGCGTACCGCAGCGTGTTCGATCCGGGCGTAGAAGTGGCCCATCCGGTGGTGTTCCAGAATCTGCCGCAGGGCTCGGCCGTGGTCTCGGTCGAACCGGAGAGCGTGATTGCCGCGGCCTGGCACGAAACCAGCCGGCTGGTTGCCGTGATGGCGATGACGCTGCTGGCGCTGTGCATCCTGGTTTATGCCGCGCTCGCGCGAGCCCTGCGCCCGACGCGGACAATCGTGTCCGGCCTCGCGCGGTTGGCCGCCAATGATCATTCGGCCCGTCTGCCGGCGTTCGATCTCGCCGAGCTCTCGGCGATCCGCGACGTCTTCAACAATCTCGCCGAGACCTTGCAACGCACCTTGGCCGAGCGCAACGAATTGACTCGGCGGCTGATCGCGGTTCAGGACGAGGAGCGCTTGCATCTGGCGCGCGAGCTTCACGACGAGTTCGGCCAATGCCTTGCCGCCATCAGTGCGGTGGCTGCGTCCGCGGGTCAGACGGCGCAACAGGAGTGTCCTGCCGTGTTGCCGGAATTACAGAGTATCGCGCGGACCTCGGCGCACATGATGGAGACGTTGCGCGGCACGCTCGTCAGATTGCGCGCGCCTGATGTCGACGAACTCGGCCTCAGTTCCAGCCTCGAAAGCCTGGTCGCCGGCTGGAACAGCCGGAGCAAGGGCCGGACTCGATTTGAAATCGAAGTTTGCGATGGCGTCGATGCGTTGCCGTCGCCTTTCGGCGTCAACCTCTACCGGATTGCCCAGGAAGCCATCACCAATGCGGCCAAGCATGCCGAGGCGACGCGGGTGGGCCTGCACCTCAACATGCGCGAGATCTCTGCGACCGCTTGTCCCGCTGCAAGGGAAATCGAGCTGATCGTCGACGACGACGGCAAGGCCGGTGACATCGGCGTCGCATCCAGATCCGGACTCGGCCTGGTCGGAATGCGCGAACGCATTGTTGCGCTGGGGGGCACCTTCAGCTTCGAGGCCCGGCGTCCCACCGGGATGATCCTGCATGCGGTGATCCCGGCGCCATGACCGCAGCGGACCGCGCCAGGCTGATGCTGGTCGACGATCATGCGATCGTCCGTGAGGGATATCGCTCGTTGCTGCAGAAGCAGCCGCGGTTGCAGGTCGTCGCCGAGGCCGGCGACGGCGCCGAAGCCTATCGGCTGTACAAGGAAGTATCGCCCGATCTCGTCATCATGGATCTGACGATGCCGGGGCTCGGCGGCATCGAGGCCATCGGGCGCATCCGGGCGTGGGATCCCGCGGCGCGTATTCTCGCCTTCACCATGCATCAGAATGCGGCCTATGCCGTGCAGGCCATCCGCGCCGGCGCCAAGGGCTATGTCACCAAGAGCAGCCCGCCGGAAGAACTGCTGCGCGCGATCTTCGACGTCTTGAAAGGCCGCACCGCGTTGAGTGCGGATATCGATCACGAACTGGCGCTGAGCCGGCTCGACAACGAACCATCGGCGGTCGATATACTGTCGCCGCGGGAATTCGAAGTGTTGCGGATGCTGCTCGACGGCAAGACGCCGGAGCAGATCGCCGAAACCCTTCACGTCAGTCTCAAGACCGTGGCGAATACCCGCTATCTCACCAGGAGCAAGCTCGGCGTCGTCTCGGATATCGAACTGGTGCGGCTGGCGCTGCGGCAGCGGCTGCTGGTCATGCCCGGGATTGACGCCGGTTAGGCAAGATTTCCGGGTTTTGGCCGCCGGCTACCCCTGAGCTACCCCTTGACGCCGCCGGCCGTCGGGTCAGGATGGACGAATCCAACGACGGGAGCGTTCATGAAGTTCTACATCACCGCACTCGACACATCCGGAACGGTCACGCTGCAGCGTGACACCGTGCCGGCCGCCATCAAGAAAGCCTCCGAGTTGATCTCTGACGGTTGCCTGAATGTGGAAATCGTCATGCCCGATGGGGCCACCTACCACCGCGGCGAATTCGAGCAGTTGAGGGAACGGGTCGGCGCCTGAGCGGTATCAGGGTATTGCCGGGCTACTTTGCATGGGGTTGTTTTCGATATTTTGGTGAGCGACCCGCTCGCCCGCGTATCAGGCGCTTGTTCTTTGACCGGCACCGGCTCTGCGCCGCCATTTTGCCGAGCCATGAAGCCATGCGCCGACCAGGATCGACGGCGCCACGGCCGCGATCAGGAAGTAGGGGGATATCGGTTTCGGCGTGATCCATTCGACCGCCATGACGGATATCATCCATAGCGTCGCCAGCGAGATCGCCAGGTCCGGACCCGGCAGTTTGAGGTGATAGAGCACGGCGCCGACGATCACCGCCGGCGCTATCACGGCGCCGACCATGAGCGCGGTCAGTTCTTTCGGCGTCAGCGCATCAATCAGCATCGCCGCCAATAGCCACAGCGCGCCTGACATGACGGCCGTGTCCAAGGGGTGTCGCATCGGTCCCGCCCTCCCGGGGAATGATATCGAAGTGGGAACCGCGGCGTGCGTCAATAGGCTAATTGCCGGCGGGCTTCGGCCTTGCCCAGTTCTGGTACATCGCCAGCAGCGAGACGATGTCCTGGCCGCGGAATCCCTCCGCCAAGGCGAGCGCGAACAGTTCGCGTGTCGCTGACGCCGACGGAGTCGGAACGCGGGTCGCTCTTCCGAGCTCAATACCGAGCGCCAGGTCCTTTTCGCCGAGCTCCATCTTGAAGCCGGGCGAGTAGTCGCCCTTGAGTGCATTCGGAAAGCGCTTGGTGAAATGGTGCGAACGGCCGCCGCTCACCGACAACACATCGTACAGCTTCTCGGGTTCGACGCCGGCGGCGACGCCAAGCGCGAACGCTTCGGCGGCCACCAGCACGTTACCCATCGACATCATGTTGTTGACGATCTTGACGACCTTGGCCGTGCCAACGCCGCCCGTGTATTTCCAGTCGGTGCCAAGCAATTTCAGGATCGGTTCGGCGCGCTCGACATCGGCTTTCTCGCCGCCGGCGATCAGGATCAGCTTGCCGGCGCGCGCTTCGTTCGGGCTGCCGCTGACCGGACAATCGACCACCGCGATGCCCCGCGCCGCGGCGGCATCAGCCGCCTGCCGCATCGTCTGCGGATCGATGGTCGAGAGCTCGATGCACAGCGTGCCCTTGGCCGCGTGGGCCACGATCCCCTCGGCGCCAAGCCAGGCTTCGGTCACGGCCTTGGGGTCGGGCAGGCTGGTCAGCACGATGTTGCGGCCTGCGAGCGCTTCCGCGATGCTCGATGTCATCCGGAAGCCGTCCTTGGCGAGACGCGCGCGCTGATCGGCATTAGCATCATAGCCGACGACATCGACGTTGGACTCCCTGAGCCGGCCGGCCATCCCTGATCCCATCTGTCCCATTCCGATGACCGCAACCTTCTCAGACATTGTTCTCTCCCATTCCTTGTTCTTGCGAGGCCGTGGAGCCCGTCGAAATCTGTTCGCTGCCTCTATACAGACAGGCTCCGGATTAGGCGATGCGCAGATACGCATATCCCGGCTTCGGCCTGCTCGTGCTACAACCGCCGTTGAAACAGGATCGGAGGAGCTGCCATGGCCAATGCGCGACTTCGTGCGGTTTTCATGCGCGGCGGCACGTCCAAGGCAGTGATGTTCCGGAAAGAGGATCTGCCCGCCAGGCAAGCGGATTGGGATCCGATCTTTCTCGAAGTGATGGGCTCGCCCGATCCGAACGGCCGTCAGCTCGACGGCATGGGAGGCGGCATCTCCTCGCTGTCGAAGATCTGCGTCATCGGGCCGCCGAGCCGGCCGGATGCGGATGTCGATTACACCTTTGCGCAGATCGGCGTGCGCGACACCTTTGTCGATTACGGCGCCAATTGCGGCAACATGTCCTCGGCGGTCGGGCCGTTCGCGCTCGATGAAGGCCTGGTGACGGCGCCGGCCAACGGCGAGGCGACCGTCCGCATCCACAATACCAACACCTCGAAGATCATCGTCGCCCGCTTTCCGGTCGAGGACGGCGCAATGGCCGCCACCGGCGATATCGAGATCGATGGCGTCGGTGGCAAGGCAGCGCCGATCCGACTGGAATTCCTCGAACCCGGCGGCGCGCGAAACGGCAAGCTGTTGCCGACGGGAAGCGCGGTCGATGAGTTCGATATCAAGGGGCTAGGCACCGTCAAGGCGTCCTGCGTCGATGCCGCCAACCCTTGCGTCTTCGTCGAGGCCGGCGCGGTCGGCCAGTCCGGCGATGAATTGCCTGATGCGCTCGACCGCGATGCGGTGTTTCTGCAACGGATGGAAGCGATCCGCTGCGCGGCCTCCGTGAAGATGGGCATTGCTCCGGATCTCGAACAGGCCGGGCGCATGACCGGCATTCCCAAGGTCGCGATGGTTTCGGGTCCGCGTTCCGGAAAGACGCTCTCCGGCCGCGAACTCACCGCCTCCGATGCCGACATCTGGGTTCGCATGATCTCGGTCGGGCAGCCGCATCGCGCGACGCCGATTACCGGCGCGATCTGTCTCTCGGTCGCAAGCCGCGTGCCCGGCAGCATTCCGGCGCGGTTGAGCCATGCGAAGGGACCGATCCGGATTGCGCATCCGTCCGGCGTCACGCTGGTCGATGCCGGGGTTTCGTTGTCCGCGGATGGCAAAGCGAAAGCCGATTACGGCGCAGTGTATCGGAGCGCGCGCCGGCTGTTCGAAGGCAATGTCGTGTATCGAAGGCCTTGATCAACAGCGTCAGTTTCGGATCGCGTAGAGCGGCGTCCGGACCGTGAGCTGGTAGGATGGTTTCGGCGTCCACGCCACCTGCGCCGTGACGCCGAACAGGCGGTTGTCATTGTCGTCCATGCGGTCGAGATCGAACCGCACGATCGGCTGGGTGAAGGACTGAAACGGCGTGAGATTCAGAAGCTGCGCGCCGCCAAAGGACTGTATGCCGAAGCGGCCCGTGACCTTCCAGTTGTTGTCCCACTGATAGTAGCCGCCGACATATCCCATGGTATCCGGCTTGACGCTGGCAAGTGGCGTATCGACCAGCACCCTCGTGTACTGCACGCCGGCCAAAAGCCCGCGTGTTTCGTCGGCATTGAGCGCGTAATCCGCTTCGAGGATCGTGTTGTAGGTCGTCGTGGCCAGCGGCGCGTCGGAAATCGATCGTGTCATGTTGGATTGAATCGTGAGGGTCGGTAATGGCCCGCCGTTTTGCTGATAGATGTCGGCTTGAAATCCGAGCGTAAAACTGGTGGCGGCGAAGGCGGTCCAGGGATCGGTACCGGATTGCGAGGTCGTCCCGCTGACGCCGCCATAGACCGAGAGCCGGTCGTTGACATCGACGGTCACGGGAAGATCGACCGCGATGCTGCGGCTGGACGGTGACGTCAAGGTTGCGATCGACGAGAGGTTCGACAGCGTCGCTAGCAGCGGCGGCGTGCTGAACCCGACCGACAGCGCGCCGGCCGGCAAGGTGGTGTAGATGGTCCGCATGTCGAGATAGATGTTCGGCAGCGCCGGTTTCGGTGTGGCCTCGTCCTCCTCGTCGCTGTCCTTGGCGAGCGCAAGCGCTGTAGCGCACAGCGATACTGCCGCGCCGAGCGCCGCGAGCTGACAGGTGCGGGCCAACCAATTCCTCAATCCGCTTGGCGCGAACCGGATCAAGGGGCTGGGAAAATTCATGCTCAATTGTTGATGCCTTCAGACCAGGCGAGCAGATCACCTGCCGGTCGCGAATACAAGCGGGGCCCGTCATCGGCATAGATCTGATGAAAAGTGTGGCGTCTGCACCACCGGAATAGTTGACCCAAGTCAAAGGATGGCGAAAGTCGATGGTCTATGAATGCCGGTATGTGCAGAACACCAAAATATTTCGCGATGTTGGCCCTGGTCGTGGTCGGATTGGCATCGCCTTTCATGGCAGCCGCCCAGACCGCGCAAAAATATGCGCCAAGGCTGGCCGATATCATGAGTGCGGTTCAGTTCAGGCACTTGAAGTTATCGTTGGCCGGGCAGCAACAGAACTGGCAACTTGCTGCTTACGAGCTTGAGCTGGTGAAATCCGGCCTCGTTGAGGCCATCTCGCTCTATGACAACATTCCCGTGTCGAACATCACGATGGTCGATGGGCCAATTAAGGCTCTCGATGGTGCGATCGCGTCAAAAAGCAGCCTGGCATTCGCAAAGGCCTTCCAGCAACTGACGGCCGGGTGTAACGCCTGCCACCAGTCGATCGGCCGCGATTTTATCGCCATCACGGTCCCCACCGCGTCGCCCTTCAGCAATCAGTCATTCGTGCCGCCGAAGGGGCAGGGCGACAATACCCGCCGGTAAAGCCGACAACGATTTCGCCTACATCGAACGCGCCGGGCTCGTCATGGCGTCGGGGCGGAACAGCCGCTCCATCTGCTCCTGCGTCAGCAATTTTTCTTCCAGCACGATATCGGCGACCCGGCGCTTTTGGGCCAGCGCCTGTTTTGCCACCCGCGAGCAGGTTTCATAGCCGAGAACCGGGACCAATGCAGTGACAAGCCCGATGCTGTCCTCGACCAGCGCCCGGCACCGCTCGCGATCAGCCTCGATGCCGACCACGCATTTCCTTGTCAGCGTGTTGATGGCGGCCGTCAGCGTTCGCAGCGACGACAGCACGCAATAGCCGATGGTCGGCTCGAAAGCGTTGAGCTGAAGCTGTCCGCCCTCGGCGCACATCGTCACGGTGAGATCGTGGCCGATCACCATATAGGCAACCTGGTTGACCACCTCCGGAATCACCGGATTGACCTTGCCCGGCATGATCGAGGACCCCGCCTGTACCGTCGGCAGGCGTATTTCGCCAAAGCCGGCGCGAGGACCGCTCGACAGCAAACGCAGATCGTTGCAGATCTTCGACAGCTTCACCGCGACACGCTTGAGCACGCCGGAGAACAGCACGAACGCGCCCATGTCTGACGTGGCCTCGATCAGGTTGCTGGCCGGCACCATCGGCTCATGGGACGCGCGCCCCAGTTCCTCGATCGCCAGCGCCGCATAGCGCGGATCGGCATTGATGCCGGTCCCGATCGCGGTGGCGCCGAGATTGACTTCGCGAAACAGCGCGGCGGCTTCCCGCAACCGCGCGACGTCTTCCTTGATGGTGGCGAAATAGGCGTCGAATTCCTGACCCAGCGTCATCGGCACCGCGTCCTGAAGCTGGGTACGGCCGATCTTGAGAACGTCGCCGAATTCGACCGCCTTCGACTTGAAGGCAAAGGCGAGTTCGTCGAGCGATGCGATTAGCGGCGCTGCGGCAAAAATGATCGCCAACCGCAACGCGGTCGGATAGGCGTCGTTGGTCGATTGCGCCATGTTGACGTCGTCATTGGGATGCAGCGTCTTGTAGTCGCCCTTCGGCTTGCCCATCAGCTCGAGCGCGACGTTGGCGATGACCTCGTTGGCGTTCATGTTGGTAGAGGTTCCGGCGCCGCCCTGTATGGCGTCGACCACGAACTGGTCGTGAAAGCGGCCGTCCTTGGCGATCAGGTCGCAAGCCTTGTCGATGGCGTCGGCCTTCGCCGGCGCCAGATGCCCGAGACGCCGGTTGGCGCGCGCCGCGGCCTGCTTGACCAGCGCCAGCGCCCGCACCAGATCGGGAAAATGGCCGACCGGAACGCCGGTGATCGGGAAATTATCCACGGCCCGCAAGGTGTGGACGCCCCAATAGGCATTGGCGGGCACGTCGGCGTCGCCGATCAGATCGTGTTCGCTTCGCGTTGCGACCTGGGTCAGTTCGATCGATCGGGTGGTGGCAACGGCGACGGATTGGGGGGGATCCACATCGATCTTGGTTTCGGCCATCGTCGTTCTCCTGTTGGAAACGCGCGGGGTCCAGCGACGAACGCTAACACTCTGTCGCAGGGTCAGGAAGCCGTTGATGGCAATACCGACGCAATAAGCAATAAGCGAATGACCGTGTGGAAGATTAGCCGGCCTTATCAGCGGCCTCGATCGCCACCGATAGCGCCAGCTTGGTCTGCTCGACGATTTCCTCGACCAGTTCTTCGCGGCTGATGTGGGCGACCTCGCCGGTGAGCAGGCCCTGTTCGGCCAGCATCACCACGCCATGCAGCGAAGCCCAGATTTTCAGGGCGCTACGCTCGCGCAGATATCCGATCGCCGGCGCTTCCAGCGCTTCCAGCAGCAAATCCAGGGTTTCCATCGCGGCAACATGAAGCTCGCTGCCCTTCGGCGCGCAGGCCATCACGCGCGAAGCGAACATCAGGCGATAGACGCCGTTGCGGCGCAGGCCGAAATCCAGCGTGAGCTGCGCGAAGCGCGACAGCTTCGAGCGCTTCGACGGCTTTTCGATCGAAGCCCGCAACATGGCGCTGAACTGCCGGAACGCTTCCGCCGTGACCGCGACCAGCAGGCTCTCGCGGTCGGCAAAATGCTTGTAGGGCGCGGGCTGCGAAACGCCGAGCTTCTTTGCCAGCGCGCTGATGTTGATGGCTTCCGGGCCGCCGTGCTCGGCTTCCTGCAACGCGGCCTGAACCAGGGCATCGCGGAGATCCCCATGATGGTAGGCGTTGAGCGCTTTGCGTGCGGGGCGGGGCGGCATTGGTTACGATGGACTATAACTATTGGCTTGACAGCACAACCGGGAATGAATGTAATAGTCCATAACTTCGAGGCGTTCCAGCCTGCCGGTTGGCACTCCCCGAATTGATAATGACACAACGCACAACAACATACGCGCAACCAAGCGCGCCACAGAGGGGAAACGCTTGCCATGGCTGGAAAGCTGAAGATCCGTGTCGACCAGGATAAATGCCAGGGACACGCGCGCTGCAAAGCGCTGGCGCCTGAATTGTTCAATCTCGACGAATTCGGCAACGCCCACGAGATCGGCGACGGCTCGGTGCCGGCAGGCCTGGAAGACAAGGCCTGGCTTGCCCAGACCAATTGCCCTGAAATCGCGATCGAAGTGACCGAAGAATAATCGGTCCTGATCAAGTCAGCTTATCCCGATTTGAACGAATGACTCGGAGGAATTTCCTATGTCCGATACCGCCAGCATTATGCCCGAACATCCCCCGGTGAAGGATTGGGTTCACGATTTCGACCACACCGATCCGAAATGGACCAATGATCCGTTTCCGATCTGGGACGAACTGCGCAACGAATGTCCCGTGGTCCACACCAAGCGGTTCCTCGGTTGCTATCTGCCGACTACCTATCAGGCGGTAAAGGAAATCGCCTACGACACCGAACATTTCTCGTCTCGCCGCGTCATCGTCCGCGACGTCCGGCCGCCGGTCACCAACACCGCGCCGCCGATCACATCCGATCCGCCCGAGCACAAGCCGGCCAAGCAGTTGCTACTGCCGCCGTTCACGCCTGACGCGATGAAGAAGCTGGAACCGCGGGTTCGCGCGATCTGCAACGAGCTGATCGACGAATTTATCGCCGACGGCAAGTGCGACGCCGCGGCGCGCTACACCAAGAACATCCCGGTGCGGGCGATCGCCCACATGCTCGGCATCCCCGAAAAGGACAGCGATCTCTTCATCAAGTGGATCCACGAAATTCTCGAGCTCGGCATCAAGGACGATGCCGCCCTGATGCGCGCAGTCCACGAGATGACCGGCTATTTCGCCGGGCATATCGAAGCGCGCAAGAAGAACCCGACCGACGACCTCATTTCCACCATGATGAATGCGAGGGACAAGGACGGGCAGCCATTGTCTGACATGCATGTGCTGGGTTCGCTGCGGCTGCTGCTGATCGCCGGGATCGACACCACCTGGAGCGCGATTGGCGCCTCGCTATGGCATCTGGCCAAAACGCCGGCCGATCGCGATCGCCTGATCGCCGAACCGGAACTGATGCCGACCGCGATCGAGGAATTTTTGCGGGCCTATTCGCCGGTGACGATGGCGCGCGAAGTGATCGGCGAAACCAGCATCAGCGGCTGCCCGGTCAAGCCCGGCAACATGGTTCTGCTGTCGTTCCCGGCCGCCAACCGCGATCCGGCGATGTTCCCCGACGCCGACAAGGTGCTGATCGACCGCAAGGAAAATCGCCACGCCGCGTTCGGCCTCGGCATTCACCGCTGCGTCGGCTCCAACCTCGCGCGCATGGAGATGACGGTGGCAATCGAGGAATGGCTGAAGCGGATTCCGGACTTCAAGCTCGATCCGGCCGGCGAGGTGAAATGGTCGGAAGGCACCGTGCGCGGGCCGCGTCAGCTTCCGGTGCTGTTCAAGGGCAAGTAAGACAGCCCTTCGCGTTCAAGTCCGAAGCCCGGTTCCGATTTTGCTCGGAGCCGGGCTTTCTCTTATGGTCGATGCCGCAAGCCAGGAGCTAACATGAGTAGGATTTTCGGTGCGGTCGCCCAGAACGGCTATGTGGTCCGCGATATCCACGCCGCCATGGATCACTGGATCAACGTCATGGGCGTCGGGCCCTGGTACTACATGGACCGGGTCACGACCGACTACTTCCGCCACCGCGGCCAGGATTCCCAGGTCGAGATGAGCATCGCGCTCGCCAATTCCGGCGACCTGCAGATCGAACTGATCCAGCAACGCAACGATGCACCCTCGATGTACAAGGAGTTTCTCGACGCCGGTCACGAGGGGCTGCAGCACATGTCGTACTGGTCCAGGGATTATCAGGCGCTGTACGACCGCGCGCTGTCGCTCGGTTACAAGGTCGGCCATGAAGGCCAGATCGGCGGCGAGCGGGGTCGCTTCGCCTATTTCGACACGCAATCCCATCCCGGTACCGTGATCGAAATATCCGACATCAGCGGCACCAAGGGCCCGTTCTTCGAGCGGGTGCGGCAGGCCGCCATCGATTGGGATGGCTCCAGGCCGATCCGTGAGGTCGGCGGGCGGTGACGGAGTAGTCCCGGATATCGCTGCGCCCACCCGGCTACGAAGGCGTGAACGACCTCTTGTTGCTTTCCCGCCGACGAATTGCTTCGCTTGCAACCACCAAATCACCGCCGCGTGGAGCAGAGGATATGACCGGTACCGAGGCCCCGCGATCTCTGGACGAGATCGCGAGCTACCACGCCCACATCTATTACGACCCGGCGACGACGCGGGCTGAGGCCGAACAATTGCGCACCTGGATCGGGGAACGCTTTTCGGTGACGCTCGGACGCTGGCATGACGTCAAGGTCGGGCCGCACGACCAGGCGATGTACCAGGTGGCTTTCGCCCGGGAGATATTCCCCCAGCTGGTTCCCTGGCTGATGCTCAACCACGGCCGGCTGAGCGTCCTGGTCCATCCGAACACCACCAACCCGCGCCGGGACCATTCGGCCGACCCGATATGGATCGGGAAAGCACTGTCCGTGCATACCGAAAACCTGCCGGAACACGCCGAAATGGAGCAGGCGCCGGTGCCGAATACCAACCCGGTTCTCCGGCCCTGAATTGTGGCAAGCGCCGGCCCCAGGCCGTCCGGCCATTTACCATTGCCACAGTGAGGGCCAAGGCCTCCGCCGAAGGTAGTGGTGGCTAGCCGCTGTCTCGAATATGCCTTACTTTGGTAAGCATTATAGTGGGGCATATTCGGTGATTTTCCTCCACGGAATCAGGGGTGATTCCGGCGCGCCGAACCGGGGACGGATGGACAGACCAGCGACCAGACGAGCGGGGCCGGCGCCGAAGCGCGGCGCCTCATTGTTCGCTACAGCGGCGTTTGTCTTTGGCGCTGTTGCACTGGCGTCGGTGGCAGCCACCTGGTTTGCGGATATCGATGTTTCCCGCTGGGCCCGATCCAGTTGGACCCAAGAGCCGGCGACGGGCAATTTCGCCAGCAGATATTCGGTTGCCGATAATTCTTCCGGCGCCAGCACGAACTCGTTCGACGACCGGTTCGGTTCGGGAGCGCCGCGCAGCGGCTCGGTGATGACCTATCCCTCGCGTGCCCGTTCCTTGCGCGCGGATTTCAACGCCGAGTTCAACCACATCGAAGGCCTGTTGATCGGAAAGCTGCGTGACGGCAGCAGCTCGCCCGCGCCATCGGCACCTGCGCAGGTCGCCACCGCGGAGACCTCGGTCCCGATGCCGCGGTCGCGACCCGTCGAAGCCAATTACCAGCAGGCAGCGCGCAACGATCCGCCGCCGGCGGCGCCGTCCGATTCGCGCACCGCGTTCCAGAAGCTGGCCGATCTGGTGCCGATGCGTTTCACGCTGGCGTCGCTGACACCGGGCGACGGCCTGTTTGCCGAGAAGCCTGACCTCGGCGCGCTCGGCTATGACGGCCAGACCGCCGTGTATGATATCTCCGCGCATGCGGTCTATCTGCCGAACGGGGCGCGTCTTGAGGCGCATTCCGGCCTTGGAAGCCTGATGGACGATCCTTCCCATGTGAACCAGCGCATGGTCGGTGCGACGCCGCCGGGCGTCTACGATCTCCGGCCGCGAGAAAAACTGTTTCACGGCGTGGCCGCGCTGCGCATGACGCCGTTCGGCGATAGCGATGCGCTCGGCCGCGTTGGTCTCCTGGTACACAGTTACATGCTCGGGCCCAACGGCGATTCCAACGGCTGCGTTTCGATCAAGGAATACGACCGGTTCCTGAAGGCCTATCAGAGCGGCGAAGTCACGCGGATTGCCGTAGTGACGAGCATTCGCGAGGGGCTGACCGCTTCGCGGCGAACGACGTCTCCGTCATGACACAGGTCGCGGACGGAGCTTCCGACTCCGACACGCCGCTGCGGGCTATCTTCAAGATCAACCTGAACGGCAAGGCGGTCTCGATCGGTACCGTCGGCCAGGCCTATCGCTTCATCACCAATCTCAATGCGATCGAGTGGATGGAGTTCCGCGCCCTGCATGCCGATGCCGTCGCCGCCCTGCAGCGCGCTGCAGGCAATGCGATGCTGACGGTGCAGGCGACCAATGCGCTTCGCGCGCTGTTCGTTCGCGCAAAACTGCTCTGAAGTCCTCGCCGGGTTTGACGCAGATCAAGGAATGCGGATTTCCCCGGGCGGAACATGAAGGCTTACCCCCAGGCAGGGGAAGCCCATGACAAGCCACCTTGAACTGAGTTCGCGGGCGGCGCTTTGCAGGCGGCTCGCGCGCCGTGAGCCAAACAGCAAGATATACTGGCTGGCGGAGGCCGAGAACTGGTCGCGTCTCTCCCGCGCGCCGGTCTGCCCCGAGCGCACCGGGAAAAGCGATCCGTTCGAACAGCTCCTCGACTTGATGGCGCGCGAAGACGCCACGACGTAGCTCGTGCACATGGTCGGCGATACGGTATGGCATTGAGCCCACCGCCGGGTACGGGTATGTCTCGCGGTACAAGGCGAACATCTCCCGAAGGAAAGCCGCATGCCCGGAAGTGCCGAGATCGAAGACGAGCGCCTGATCCGCGAACTGGTGCAGAACTGGGCAATCTGGCGCGACGCCGGCGACTGGGAGCGTTTCCGCACCGTCTGGCATCCCGACGGCCGCATGATGGCGACCTGGACGCAAGGCACCGGCGACGAATTCATCGAGATCAGCAAGCAGGCCTGGGCCAAGGGTGTCAGCATCCTGCATTTTCTCGGCGGCATCGCGGTCGACGTTGCCGGCAATCGCGCGGTCGCGCAGACCAAGATGACGATCTCGCAGCGTGCCGAGGTCGAAGGCGTGCTGTGCGACGTGCTCTGCACCGGACGCTTCTACGACTTCCTCGAAAAGCGCAGTGGCCGCTGGGGCATCGTGCTGCGGCAGCCGATCTACGAAAAGGACCGCATGGACCCGGTCACCCCGGGTGCGGTGCCCGTGCTCGACAAGGCGCTGCTCGAGCAGTTTCCGCCGGGCTACCGTCACCTCGCATATTTGCAGACCCGTATCGGCTACACCGTCAAACGCGACATGCCCGGCCTCAAGGGCCCCGAAGTCGAGGCCCTTTATGCCCGCGGTGCGGCGTGGCTGAGCGGCAAGCCGATCAGCTGATTTCCTTGCGTACCGTAGCCGCCGCATCGCACATCGCCTTCAGTTTCCCGAATGCGAAATGGCGCGGCATGTACTTCATGCCGCAGTCGGGCGCGACCACGAGGCGATCGGCGGCGACATGCTTGAGCCCGTTGCGGATACGGTCGGCGACCACCGCGGCCGTCTCGATCTCGGGATTGCCGAGGTCGAGCACGCCGAGCATGATTTTCTTCGACGACAGATCCTTCAGCACGCCGAGATCGAGCTTCGGCTGAGCTGCCTCGATCGAAATCTGTTCGGCGTTGGTGTCGGCGAGTTCGGCAAGGAACGAATAGCCGGCCGGTTTGGTCGAGCCCGGCACCACGGCGGCGTAGCCGAAGCACAGATGCACGACCGTCGGCACGGTGATGCCTTGCAGGGCGCGATTGATCGCCTTCACCGCATAGCGGCGGGCGAGATCAGGATTGTTGCGCACCCAGGGTTCGTCGAGCTGGATCACGTCGGCGCCGGCCTTCTGCAGGTCGAGGGCTTCGGCGTTGACCGCCGCGGCGAAGGCCATCGCCAGCTCCTCGTCGTCCTTGTAGAATTCATTCTTGGCCTGCTGGCTCATCGTGAACGGGCCGGGCAGGGTGATCTTGGCGGCGCGGTCGGTATTCTTGCGCAGGAATTCCATATCGGTCAGTTCGACCGGCCGGCTGCGCTTCACGGGGCCAACCACGCGCGGTACCGGCGTCTGGTTGCCGTTGCGCGCGGTGATGATGGCCGGATTGTCGGCGTCGATGCCGTCAAGCGCGGTGGCAAAGCGATTGGAATAGCTCTCGCGGCGGATTTCGCCGTCGGTCACCACGTCGATGCCGGCGCGCTCCATGTCGCGGATCGCGACAATCGTCGCGTCGTCCTGCGCCTCCTCTAGATGCTCGGCCGGCAGCCGCCACATCGCATGCATGCGGGTGCGCGGCACTGATTTGGACAGCATCGCGCGGTCGACCAGCCATTCCGGCTGCGGATAGCTGCCGACCACCGTGGTCGGCAACAGGTGCTTTGGCAGGTTCATGATCGTCTCCTTGCTCTTGTTGTTTAATCCGGTCCTAAGCAGCCCGCGTCGCCTTGGCCGCGACCTCGTCCTTGACCGGGTTGCGCAGCACGCCGATGCCGGAAACCTCGACCTCGACGACGTCGCCTTCCTTCATCCACAGCGGCGGCGTGCGATAGGCGCCGACGCCGCCGGTGGTCCCGGTCACGATGACGTCGCCGGGAACGAGTTCGGTGAAGGTCGAGCAATAGGCGATCAACGCGGGTACGTCGAACACGAGGTCGGAGATCGGAGCGGCCTGGACCTCGACACCGTTGAGGCGGGTCGCGATGGTTTGCTTGCTGATGTCCGGGAGTTCGTCCGTCGTCACCATCCAGGGTCCGAAGCCGCCGGTGCCGACGAAATTCTTGCCGGGTGCGAATTGCGAGGTGTGGCGCTGCCAGTCGCGGATGCTGCCGTCGTTGTAGCAGGCATAGCCCGCGACGTGACCCAGCGCCGCCTCGCGCGAAATGCGGTGGCCGGCCTTGCCGATGATGACGGCCATTTCGCCTTCGTAGTCGAAACGCTCGGATTCCAGCGGCCGGATCATCGGCTGGCCGGCCCCGACCTGGCTGTTGGCGAAACGGGTGAAGATCATCGGGTGCGGCGGGGTCGGGTGACCGCTCTCGGCCAGATGGGTGGCGTAGTTGACGCCGATACAGAAAATCTTGTCCGGGTCAGGTACGGTCGGCAGCAGTTCGACCTGGGCCAGTGTGTAGTCCGGACGTTCGCCCTTCAACGCATTCAGTTCGCGGAGCGAGCCCGACGTCAGCCATGACTTCAGCGTCGGATGGGCCGTCAGCCGCTTGCCGGCGTCGATGATCCCGGCGTCGGTAACGATGCCGTAGCTCGCGGTGGGGCCCGCCTTGAAACTTGCGATCTTCATGGAGTGACACTCTCTTCGATGTTGGAAACGTAGGCGTGGATCGGAAGCGCGATCTCGCCGGAGCGAATCGGGACACAATCGGGCGGAAAATCCTGACGGAAGCGGGCACCGGCCTCGGAGGCGCGGTCGAGAAAACGCTCGAGGTGATTCATGGCGCCGGTCGGCAAGTCATGCAGCACCATCAGGCTCGACAGCTGTGACCGGCATTGCGCCAGCGCGCGGTCGGTCCAGCCGTCGGGATCATCCCAGTCGCGGGGGATCGCATTCCACAGTACGCAGCTATGCCGGTGGCTGGTGAGGTAGTCGACGACCGACGGCTTTAGCAGCCGGTCATCGAGATTGCCGCCGCCGCCGAACGGCCGGAACCAGCGCTTTTCGTGCGCGAGATCGCCAATGACCGCCTGGGTTCGGCCGATCTCGCTCTCGGCTGTATCTGCACCGCGCTGCTGCCCGAGTGGCACGGTGTGTGTAAAGGTGTGATTGCCGATCCAGTGGCCTTCGTCATGGGCGCGCACGGCGAGTTGCCTGCGGGCGGGATCGCCGAGTTTTTCGCCGATGACGAAGAACGTGGTCTTGATGTCGCGTTCGCGCAAGATGTCGAGCACACGCGGCGTCACGCCGGGCTCGGGACCATTGTCGAATGTCAGCGTCAGGTCGAACACGCAAAACTCCCTCAAGTCGCCGGCTGCATCGTGCCGGCGGAGAGTTCGTCGGCGGCGCGCTGGCCGGCGCGCGATCCGGTCTGCCAGATTGAGGCCTTGCGCTCGATCCATTTGATGGCAGCGTTGAAGACGATCGCCATCGCCAGCACCAGCAGCACGCCGGCGAAGACATGCGGGCTGTCGAGAATGGTGCGGTAACGCGAGATCAGGTAGCCGATGCCGGCGGACGAGATCAGCATCTCCGAGACGACTACGCCGACAATCACGAGCGCGCCACCGACGCGCAGGCCCGACAGCACGGTCGGGATCGCGGCAGGGATAATGACGCGCACCAAGCGCTGACTCAGCGTCGCGCCCATGCTGCGCGCAGCCAGCAGCAATTGCGGATCGATGGTCTGGATCCCGGCGGCGGTCGCCAGCATCGTCGGCAGGAAGCCGTAGATCGAGGCGAACGCGATCTTGGATTCCGAGCCGATGCCGAGCCATACCGTGAACACGGGATAGAGGATGACCAACGGCACCGCGTAGAAGCTGGAGACCATCGGCATGATCAGGATGCGCGGCCGCGGCAGGCTGCCGACGACGGCACCCAACAAAATGCCGCCGCCGCAGGCGAACAGCATCGAGATCGCGACTTCATACAGCGTCACGGCGAGCGCGTGGCCATATTCGGCGGCTTCGCTCCAGCCGGCGATCAGCGTCGAGGACAGCGACGGCAGGAACAGTTGGGGAACCAGGCCGGCGCGCGGCAGGATTTCCCACAGCGCGATGAGAGCGATCACGATCAATGTCCGAAGCGTGGCTGCGCTCATGGCTGCCTCACGCCGACTTGCGGATATGTTGCCAGATGCGGTCGCGCATCCGGCCGAAAGCATCGCCGCTCAGCATTTCGTAGGTGCGCGGACGCGGTAGCGAGACCTGCAAATGATCGACGATGCGGCCGGGGCGCGGCGACATCACGATCACCTCGTCGGCGAGATAGACCGCCTCGGTCAGGCTGTGGGTGACGAACACCACGGTCTTGCCGGTCGCCGCCCAGATCCGCAGCAGCTCGTCGCCCATGGTCATGCGGGTCTGTTCGTCCAGCGCCGCGAACGGCTCGTCCATCAACAGCACCGGCGGATCCTGCACCAGCCCGCGCGCGATCGAGACGCGCTGTTTCATGCCGCCGGAGAGTTCGTGCGGATGACGCTTGCCGAAGCCGTCGAGGCCGACGAGTTTCAGCGCATCCTGTGCCTTGGCGCGGCGCTCAGGCTTGGCAACCTTGCGCAGCGCCAGCGGAAATTCGACGTTCTCTTCGGCCGTCAGCCAGGGAAACAGGCTGGCTTCCTGAAACACGACGCCGACGCGGTTGGGGTCGGGTTCCAGGATCGGCGCGCCGCTGATGGTGATGGTGCCCGAGGTTTGCTGGCGCAGGCCGGCCATCATCATCAGAAGCGTCGACTTGCCGCAACCGCTCGGGCCGACCAGCACGACGAAGCGGCCGGGTTTGACGTCGAGCGAGACGTCCTGCAGTGCGACCACGTCCTGCGTCGGTGTCCTGAATATCTGGCCAACGTTCCGGACTTCGATCGCGCCGGCCGGCTTCAGCGGGGTTATGTTCGCCAATGGCTGCATCGTGTTTCCACCCATCTGACCAGTTCGTTGAAGGTGATGGCGATGGCGGCGATCATGACCACGCCGGCCAGCAACTGCTTCATCTGAAAGTTTTCACCCCAGGTCGCGATCTGGTGGCCAATGCCGTCGCGCGAGGCATACATCTCCGCCAGAATGACGCCGGTGAGGTTGAAGATCATCGAGATCCGCAGCGCTTCCAGCAGTACCGGCAGCATACTCGGCAGATAGACCCGGAGCGCGGTCTGCATGGGCGTCGCGCCATAGGAGCGGGCGACCGTCAGATGCTCCATCTTCACCGACTCCACTGCTGTCGTGGTGGACATGATCACGATGAAGATGGTCGAGAAGAAGCCGAAGCCGACCTTCTGTGAGAAGCCGACCCCGAACACCAGGATGAACATCGGCAGGAAGATCGACTTGGGGATGCTGAAGGCAAAAAACAACAACGGCTTGGCCACGTCGGCGAAGTAGCGATTTTCGGCGATCAGGAAGCCGATCAGCGCGCCAAAGGGAACGGCGAGGGCGAACGCGGTCACGACCTCGCTCGCGGTCACCACCAGGTCCTTGCGAACGCTGGCGCGCTGCAGGAGATCGCCGAGCGTCGTCAGCGTGTCGGACGCCGAGGGCAGCAGGCGCGGATTGACGAGGCCGGTTCGCGACAGGATTTCCCAGATCGCGAACAGAGCCACGACAATTGCGACTCGCGCCGCCTTTACGCCGATCCCCTGCATCTGGCGCCTCAGGGCTTGGTCGGAACCGGCTTGAACTGGGTCGAGATCACATCCGCCGCCGGCGCGAGATCCTTCATGCCGCCGGCCTTGGCCATGTCGAGAGCGAGCTGAACCTGCTCCGGAATCTTGGCCCCGCCCATGCTGCCGTCGGTTTCCAGATGCATGATGGTGTTGTCATATTCCGCGGCGGCGATGTCGGCGGGAATTTCGTAGAGTTCGGCGATCAGCTTGACGGTGGCATCCTTGTTGGCGCGCATGAACATCAGCGCGCCATAGAGCGCGTTGAGCGTCTTCTGCACCAGCGCCGGCTTTTCCTGCGCGTACTTGTCGAGCACGATCCAGCCGGCGGCGAGGTTCGGCGGCACTTCCTTGGAGTAATCGAGGATGGTCCTGGCTTCGCCCGATTTGGAAATCTGGAAGCTGAGCGGCGAATAGACCACGGCGGCATCGACGTTACCGGCGAGCAGGTTCGGCACCAGGCCGCCGCCGCCGACCGGCACGCGGGTGAAGTCGATCTTCTTGTCCTGAATGGTCCACAGCGCCAGCAGGTCGGAGCCGGAACCCGCCGAGGTGATCGCGACCTTCTTGCCGTTGAGGTCCTTGACCCCGGCCGCCGATTTGGAAAGCACCATCAACTGCCAGCCGTAATAGCCCATCGCGGCATTGGCGACGACCTTCGACATCACGCCCTTGTTGCGTCCGGCAGCCGCCAGCGAGGTCGCATCGAGGATGACGTCGGCAGCACCCGCGGCCATCGCCTCGAAGGTTTCGGCGCCGCCGCGATAGATCGTGAGTTCGGCGGCAATGCCTTCCTTCTCGAACAGCTTCTGCTTGACCGCGGTTTCCGCGATCGTGGTCGGCCAGTAGGTCTTGGTCGGAAGGCCGATACGGACCGTGTCTGCGGCGTAGGCCATGACGGAGGTGCCGAGCAGGGCTGCTGCGGTAATCGTGGTCAACACGTGACGTCGTGTGAAGCTCATGATGACGTTCCCCTTTGAGTTTTTTATTTTGATCTTGAAGTTTCGATCAGGCGGTCTCGACGATCCCCAGTGGTTTGGGCGTCGCGAGTTCGACCAGACGCATGGTCGTGAGAAAATGCGTCGACAAAGCCGCGACGGCGGCATCGGCGTCGCGCTTGAGTACGGCATGCACGATCGCGGCGTGTTCAGCCTCGACGTCACGGGTTTTTTCGTCGTTACGCCGGATCGACAGCCGGCGATAGCGCTCGCTCTGCTCGTGCAGGATGTCGCGAAAGCCGAGCAGCCACGGCGAGCCGCAGGCATTCACCAGCGTGCGGTGAAAAATCCGATGCAGCACGACCCATTCCTCATAATGGTGGGTCGGATCGTCGGGATAGATGTAGGGGACGGTGCAGAGCGCGGCAAAGGATTGCTCGACCGAACTGAGCCACGCCTTGTCGCCAAGTTCGATCGAACGCCGCAGCGCCAGACCTTCGATATCGACGCGGGTTTGCGTGACGTCGCGGAGATCGGCCGGCGAGACTGGGCTGACGCGAAAGCCGCGCTGGTCGGAGGCCTGCACCAGTCCGTCGGCGACCAGCCGCGACAGGGCTTCGCGGACCGCGGCAAGGCTGACCGAGAACTGCTTGGCGAGGCCGGCGATGTGCAGCTTCTGTCCGGGCAGCAGCCGGGTCGACAGGATGTCGGCCCGCAGCCGTTCCTGGACGGCCGACGTCAGGCTTCGCGGCCGGTCGACGGCCGGATCGTTCCCAAAACTCAACCCGATACTGCTCATGGGCCGGCAGCTAAGCGGCCCATTTCGGTGTCGTCAATCGAAAATCGATTTTTTGGGCCTTCACTATCGGGGCATTTGCATCCGACGCCACTGCCTTCACCCAGAAATTGTCCGTGACAATGCGCGCGAGGCTCCGTAGATAGTTCGCATGCGAAGTAAATCAGAGCCTCGCCTGGTGTTCCTGCTCACTGTCGCCCAGCGCCGTTTACAGCGCTGGATGGCGGCGCAGACGGAGGCCAGCGGCGTCACGGCGGCGCAGTCCGGCCTGCTGTTCGTGCTCGGCAAGCGCGATGGCGTGCTGATGGGCGAGGCGGGCGCGGCGCTCGATCTCGGCCCGCCAGGAATCAGCGGGCTGGTGGACCGGATGACGGCGGCGAACCTGATCATGCGGCGCGCCGATCCCGATGATGGCCGGGCGTGGCGGCTGTGGCTGACACCGGCCGGCCGGGTGGCGCTGGCGCGGTCGAAGGCGGGACTTTCGGAAGTGAATGCGCGGCTCACCGACGGATTCAGTGAAGCCGAAATCGAAGTCGTGGCGCGCTGGCTGACCAGCCTGCAGACCAGTTTTCCCAGAGGAGAAGATCAGTGACGGACCATATCAAAATCGAAAACGACACCGGCGTTCTCAGCCTGACGATGGCGCGGGCAGACAAGAAGAATGCGCTGACCAATGCGATGTACGGCGCGCTGGCCGACGCGATCGAGGGCGCGGAGACCGACGCGAACGTTCGCGTCGTGCTGATCCGCGGCGAGGGCGACATGTTCACCGCCGGCAACGACGTCGGTGAATTCGCAGCCATTGCCGCTGGCGGCGGTTCGCACGGCCCGCGGCATGTCAGCCGCTTTCTTGAATCGCTGGCGCGATCGAGCCGACCGCTGGTTGCGGCCGTGCAGGGACGCGCCGTCGGTGTCGGCACCACGATGCTGCTGCATTGCGACCTGGTGGTGCTGGCCGAGAACGCCTTGCTGTCGACGCCGTTCGTCAACCTGGCGCTGGTCCCGGAAGCATCGTCCAGCCTGCTGATGCCGCTGCGCATCGGCTATGCCCGCGCCTTTGAGATGTTCGCGCTTGGCGAGCCCGTCGATGCCAAGTCCGCGCTGGCGTGGGGCCTGGCCAACAGGGTTGTACCGCTGGACAAGCTAGATATCGAAGCAAAGAGCCTTGCTGCGCGTCTGGCGCGGCAGCCGGCCGGCGCGGTCAGCGCGACCAAGCGGCTGATGCGCAATCCGGAGCTGCTGATGACGCAGATCGGGGCGGAAAGCGCGCAATTCGCCAAACGCCTGCAAACCGCAGAAGCGCGCGAAGCATTTTCGGCGTTCGCCGAGCGGCGCCCGCCGGACTTCCAAAAGCTGGCGAAGCAGCCGGCATAACCCCTGCGCTTTATACCCACACTTTATTCCTGCGCTTTTCCTGCACCTGCGACCGAGAGGCAATTGACCGCCATTGGCGGCCCCGCTACCTCTCGTGTCGCGGGAGGAAACAATGAACAATAACAACAATGATGCTGCCGAATTTGATTACGTGATCGTCGGCGCCGGTTCGGCCGGCTGCGTGCTCGCCAATCGCCTGAGCGCCAATGGCAAGCATTCCGTGCTGCTGCTGGAGGCCGGACCCAAAGACACCAATCTCTGGATTCATGTGCCGCTCGGCTACGGCAAGCTGTTCAAGGAAAAGACCGTCAACTGGATGTACCAGACCGAGCCTGAGCCCGGCCTGAACGGTCGCCAGGTATTCCAGCCGCGTGGAAAAGTGCTGGGCGGTTCAAGTTCGATCAACGGGCTGTTGTATGTGCGCGGCCAGCATGAAGATTACGACCGCTGGCGTCAGCGCGGCAATGCCGGCTGGGGCTATGACGACGTGCTGCCCTATTTCAGGAAAGCCGAGAGCCAGCAGCGTGGCGGCGACAAATATCACGGCGCGGACGGACCGCTGCCGGTTTCCGACTGGCGTCACCACGATCCTTTGTCGGAAGCTTTTGTGGTTGCGGCTGCCGAGGCCGGCATTCCGACCAACCCGGATTTCAACGGCGCCACCCAGGAGGGCGCGGGATTTTTCCAGACCACGACGAAACGTGGACGGCGCGCCTCGACGGCCTTTTCCTATCTGCGGCCGGCGCTGAAGCGCGGCAATCTGCACGTCGAGACCTCGGCGTTGGCGCAGCGAATCCTGTTCGAGGGCAAGCGTGCAAGGGCCGTAGAGTACAAGCAGGAAGGCCGCGTGCGTACTGCGAAGGCGCGCAAGGAAATCCTGGTTTCCAGCGGCGCGTATAATTCACCGCAACTGCTGCAACTCTCGGGCGTCGGTCCGGCGAATTTGCTGAAGAGCCACGGCATCGAGGTCGTGCTCGATGCGCAAGGCGTCGGCAACGATCTGCAGGATCACATGCAGGTCCGGCTGGTGACGCGCTGCGCGCAATCCGTGACGCTGAATGACGTCGTCAACAACCCGTTCCGAAAGATGCTGGCCGGTGCGCAATATGCCGCGTTCCGGAATGGCCCGCTGACGATTGCGGCCGGCACGTCAGGCGCGTTCTTCAAGACCAATCCCAGATTGGCCTCGCCCGATATCCAGATTCACTTCCTGCCGTTCTCGACCGACAAGATGGGCGAGAAGCTGCATGCGCAGTCCGGCTTTACCGCTTCGGTTTGCCAGTTGCGCCCGGAAAGTCGCGGCTCGCTTAAGATCAAAAGCGCCGATGCGTCGGTGCCGCCGGAAATCCGTATCAATTATCTGGCAACCGAAACCGATCGCCGCGCCTTCATCGACGCCATCCGCATCCTGCGCAAGATTCTGGCCGCGCCGGCGCTGAAGCCTTACTCGTTCGGTGAGGTCGATCCCGGCCCGAAGGTCGCGAGCGACGACGAGTTGCTGGATTTCTGCCGCCGCACCGGCAGCACGGTCTATCATCCGACGTCGACCTGCCGGATGGGCAACGATCCGCTGGCGGTGGTCGACCAGCGGCTGAAAGTGCGCGGTATCGAAGGCCTGCGCGTGGTCGACGCCTCGATCATGCCGGATCTGATGTCGGGCAACACCAACGCGCCAACGATCATGATCGCGGAGAAGGCGTCGGATATGATCCTGGAAGATGCGCGATAGGCCCACACTGTCATCATCCGCGAAGGCGGATGATCCAGTAAGCTGGGACATCCATGATCAAGTTGGCCCCGGTGATTACGGGATACCCGCCTTCGCGGGTATGACAGCCGGTGGTGGCTCAGCCTTTGTACGCTCGCACCCGCTTCAGCATCTGCTCGACATGCGCGATCGGGGTTTCCGGCTGAATGCCGTGGCCGAGATTGAAGATGAACCGGCCGCCGGCATAACTTTCCAGTACGTCGTCGACCGCGCGATCGAGCGCGGCGCCGCCCGCGATCAGAGCCAGCGGATCGAGATTGCCCTGCACGGCGACGCGGTTCTGCACGCGTTCGCGGACCAGTGACGGGTCGGCGGCCCAGTCGATGCTGACGCCATCGACGCCGGTCGCTTCGACATAGGCCGGCAATTGCCCGCCGGCGCCGCGCGGAAAGCCGATGATCTTGGCGTCCGGCACTTGCGCGCGCACGCCGGCGACGATGCGCTTGGCCGGCTCGATCGACCAGCGCTGGAATTCGCGTGGCGGCAATACGCCGGCCCAGGTGTCGAAGATCTGCAAGACATCGGCGCCGGCCTTGAGCTGGCTCAGCAGATACTCGATTGAATTTTCCACCAGCACGTCGATAACAGCGGCGAACGCCTCGGGGTGGCGATAGGCCATCATGCGCGCGGGAGCCTGATCCGGCGTGCCCTGTCCCGCGACCATGTAGGTCGCGACCGTCCACGGCGCACCGCAGAACCCGATCAGCGCGATGTGCGGATCGAGCTCACGGCGGACGCGGCGGAGCGCTTCATAGACCGGCTCGAGCTTGTCGAAGTCGGCCCGCCTCGCCAGTGTTGCCACCTTTTCCGGCGTATCCAGCGGATCGAGCCGCGGGCCTTCGCCGACTTCGAAGCGTACGGAGCGGCCGAGTGCGTGCGGGATCACCAGAATGTCGGAGAAGATGATGGCGGCATCGAAGTTGAAGCGCCGGACCGGCTGCAACGTGACTTCGGCAGCCCATTCCGGCGTGAAGCACAGATCGAGAAAGCTCCCCGCCTTGGCGCGCAACTCGCGATACTCCGGCAGATAGCGTCCGGCCTGCCGCATCATCCAGACCGGCGGCACCGGTTGGCGGTGGCCGGACAGCACTTCGACAAAGGATTTGACGGGTTTCTGGGACAATCGAAAAGTTCCTGCGCAGAGCTGATATTTGGGGCCCCTGATACACGCTGGTTCCGGTCAGGCCAAGGCGAGATGTGGAACCACTGGGGAATTCGGCGCGTTGTTACTGTCTATGGAGGACAGGAAAATGGCTGAGAAATTCGACCCTGCGCCGGATGACAAGCACGCGGATAGCCCTGATGCCGCGCGCGCAGCCGATCGAGAAGCGCACGCGAGACTGGAAGCCGGCCTGGTCGGCAGCTTTCCGGCATCCGATCCGGTGAGCGCCGCGCAGCCGGCGCCGTCGAAGCCCGACGGGCATATCGACAACGAAACGCTTTGGGAAAAGCTGCGCGCCGTCTTTCGGTGAAGGTGGGTGATCGATGCAAACCGAATTTAACCACGCTGCCAACTGTTCGCCGCGCAGTGGCGGTTCGAAGCGCGTCGCGCCTGTGGTCTGGGCGGCGATCGTGTTGGCGATGGTCGCCGTCGCGATCTGGTTCGGCTTGCGTGGCGTGACTTGACGTCTGCGTCACGTCGGCGCGGAACGTTTCACATTCTCGCGAGTTGCATTCCCGACAACTGAATTCGAGAGGAGCAAGCGATGATCAAGCAAACTGTAATGGCTGCCGTCGCAGTGGCTGCGATTTCCATCACGATGCCGGCGGGTGCGGAAGAAGTCGGTGTTGGTGTCGGCCCCGCGGGTGTCGGCGTCACCGTCGGTACCGGTCATGGCGACCGTTATCGCGACCGTGAAGTGATCCGTGAGCGGGAGTATCGCGACCGCGACGACGCCGTCGTGATCCGCCGAGGCCATGATCGCGATCGCGATTATGATCGCGACCGCAAGGTCATTATCGAGCGCGATCGCTGATTTCAGCCATCGAACTGGCGGAGCGGCCTCCCTCGTGGAGGCCGTTTCTGTTCGGAACTTCAGTAGTGCGGCGGCCGCTCGTTGGTCGCACCGGGGCTGCGGTGTTCGGCCTCGTCCAGGCGCTCTTTCATTTCGGAAAGCTGGCGCTTGAGCCGGTCGATCTCGAGCCATTGCTGGGTGATCGTCTGGTTCAGCGTTTCGATCGCCTCATCCTGATAGGTCAGCCGCATCTCCAGCGCGTCGATCCGTTCGCTCTGCGTCTTGCCGTCAGTCATGAGAGCCTTCGCTGGTCTTGTGCGCGCGCAGGTCTTTATGTTCGCGCAATTGATGGCCGAGCGCGACGCGCTCGTCGAACACGAAGCACTCGCCGCGCCAGCGGCTTTCCACCTCGGGGATGCCTTCCAGGTAGCGCAGGATGCCGCCCTTGAGGTGGTAAACCTCCGAAAAGCCGCTCGCCAGCAAATATGCGCTGGCCTTCTCGCAGCGGATGCCGCCGGTGCAGAACATCGCGATCCGGCGATGCTTGGCCGGATCGAGCTTTTGCGCAGCAAACTCCTTGAACTGGCCAAAGCTCTTGATATGCGGATCGAGCGCGCCTTCGAAGGTGCCCATCGCCACCTCGAATTCATTGCGGGTGTCGATCACAAGCGTGTCGGGCTCGGCCAGCAGTGCATTCCAGTCGGCGGGCTCGACATAGGTGCCGACCTGCCGCGTCGGATCGACGGCGGCGCCGAGCGTGACGATTTCCTTCTTCAGCCGGACCTTCATCCGCTGAAACGGCATCTCCGTACTCTCGGAGAATTTCAGTTCGAGATTGTCGAGCCGGCCGCCAAACAGCGCGCCGCGCTGCAGTTCGGCCATCAGTGCTTCGATACCCTCGGTGGGCCCAGCCACCGTGCCATTGATGCCTTCCTGCGCCAGCAAAATGCTGCCCTTCAGCCCGAGGTCTACACAGATGGCGCGCAGCGGCTCGCGCAGTTCCCGGAAATCCGGCAGCGCGGCGAATTGATAGAAGGCGGCGACCTTTAACGGCATGGCGACCGTTTATCAGGCGGGCAGGGACGGGGAAACCCCTCCAGAGCCGCGGTATTCCCGGCATTTCCCGAAAGGCTTCTCTGGCATGCCAGCCATTGCCCTGCCCGGGATGAATATGCCAAGAAACCCCATCAACGAACCCCATAAACCTGCCCGAGGCGGCGGGATGTCCAAAAACGCGCCCATGCAGAAAGACTAGCGATGAGGAATTTCCATTTCGCCGGCCGCTCGACGGTCCATGCCCAGAACGCCATGGTGGCGACGTCGCATCCGGCGGCGGCGCTGGTGGCGGTCGATGTGATGCGCGCCGGCGGCACGGCGGCCGATGCGGCCGTTGCGGCGTGTGCGTTGCTCGGCGTGATCGAGCCGCAATCGACCGGCATTGGCGGCGACTGTTTTGCGCTGGTCCAGCCAAAGGGCAACGGCAAGATCGTGGCCTATAACGGCTCCGGCCGCGCGCCGGCGGCGGCCACCGTCGAATGGTATCTGGAGCGCAAGATCAATTCGGTGCCGCTGACCTCGGCCCATGCCGTCAGCATTCCCGGCGCCATCGATGCCTGGGACACCATCCTGCGCGACCACGGCAAGATGGGGCTCGACACCCTGCTGCAGCCGGCGATCAAGGCCGCGGAAGAGGGCTATATCGTCGCGCCCCGCATCGCCTTCGACTGGAAGAACGGCTTCGACAAGCTCAAGAACGGCACCAATACCGAGCGCTACCTGTTGCCGCACGGCAAGCCGGCCGCGGCGGGTGACGTCATCCATCAGCCTGAACTCGGCAAGACGCTGCGCGCGATCGCCAAGGGGGGCCGCGACGCCTTCTACAGCGGGGAGATCGCAGCCGACATGGTCGAAACGCTGCGCGGCATCGGCGGGCTTCATACGCTGGAGGATTTCGCCAGCCATACCACCGAAACCACGGCGCCGATCGGTACCCTGTACAAGGGCCACGACGTCTGGCAGTGCCCGCCGAACGGTCCGGGGATCACCATGCTGGTGATGCTCAACATTCTCTCCCGCTTCGACCTGACCAAGTTCCCGGCGCTCAGCGTCGAGCGTTTCCATCTCGAGGCGGAAGCCGCCCGCATCGCCTACATGATGCGCGAACAATATATCGGCGATCCCGAGCAGGTTCATGTCGACGTCGCCGGTATCCTCGCCCGGGAATTCGCCGAGGAGCACATCAGCAAGATCAGCATGGGCAAGTTGCTGGACTTGCCGAACGTCGCGCCGCCGATGAACCCGTCCACGGTCTACATCACCGTGGTCGACAAGGACCGCAACGTCTGCTCGTTCATCAATTCGATCGCGCATTCGTTCGGCTCGGCGATCGTTTCCAACAAGACCGGCGTGCTGCTGCAGAACCGCGCCGGCGGTTTCCGCATTCAGCCTGGCCATCCGAACTGTATTGCGCCGCGCAAGCGCCCGTTGCACACCATCATTCCGTCGCTCGCGACCAAGAACGGCCGCGCGGTGATGCCGTTTGGCGTCATGGGCGGCCAGTATCAGCCGGTCGGCCAGACCCGCGTGCTGACCAACATGCTCGACTACGGCTGCGACGTGCAGGAAGCCATCGATATGCCGCGTGGCCTGCATTACGAGGGTGTCTACCAGCTCGAGGACAGCGTGCCCGCCGCGATCGTCGAAGGCCTGAAGAAGATCGGCCACAAGACCACCAGCGTGGTCGGTCCGCTCGGCGGCGGCCAGGCAATCTGGATCGATTGGGACAAGGGCACGCTGACGGGCGGCTCGGATCCCCGCAAGGACGGTTGCGCGCTCGGTTACTGATCCCGCACCATCCCACCGGAACAATACCTTATCGCATTGGTTAAAGCGATGAGGTCGGTCCGATCGCATCTTGCGGCCGGTCGCATGTTGTCGGAGTGGTGGTAATCAGCGTTCTCGATTCAGACGATATCGAGCAGGCCGACCTGCGAGGCGGCCGCTCGCCCTGGTTTACCCGGTCGGATCAACCGTTTCGACCAGCTCTCCGGGAGAGCCTGAAATGCGATGCGCTGGTTGTCGGCGCCGGCATTACCGGCTCGCTCGTGGCCGAGCGCCTGGCGCGCCAGGGGCTGGACGTCGTTATCGTCGATCGCGAATGGCCCGGTCGCGGCAGTACAGCGGCCTCGACATCGATGCTGCTGTGGGAAATAGATCGTCCCTTGACGCAACTGACGGAAGCCTATGGATTCGAGCATGCCGCGCGTGCTTACCACGCCAGCCTTGAAGCAGTTGCCGGCCTGAAGTCGCTGGTTCTCCAGCTCGGCATCGCCTGCGATATGCGGGACAAGGATTCGCTGTATCTCGCCGCCGGCAACACCGGCGCAGAACTGATGGAAGAGCATCAGCTGCGTCAGCGTGCGGGCCTGCCGGGCGATTTCCTCGACCATGTCAGGCTGCTGGAGACGTTCGGGATAACGCGCGCCGGCGCGATCGTGTCGCCGGGAGCTGCCGACGCCGACCCCATGCAACTTGCGCGTGGAATCCTCCGCGCGGCCATTTCGCGTGGTGCTCGACTGTTCGAAGCCGAGGCGACGCAGTTCGAACCGGCGGCGCGCGCGGTCAGCGTAGGTCTGCAGGGCGGCTACGAGATCGAAGCGCGGTCGGTGGTGCTCGCGACGGGCTATGTGATGCCCGACATCGTGCGTTCGACCGTTCAAACGGTGTCCTCGAGCTGGGCGATCGCGACACCGCCACAACCACGGAACGTGTGGAAAGATGCCGCGCTGATCTGGGAGAACAGCAAAGATTATCTTTACGCCCGGACGACGCGGGCAGGCCGGATCATCATCGGCGGCGAGGACAGTGAGAGCGACATCGAGCCTGCGGCGCGCGATCGCCTGATTCCGGAGAAGTCCGCGATCCTGGCGCGGAAGCTTGCCGCGCTGTGGCCGATCGCGAACACCGAGATCGAATTCTGCTGGGCGGGCGCGTTCGACACCACCAGCGACGGCCTGCCGCTGATTGGTCCTGTGCCGGGCGCCAAAGGCGTCCATGCAGCCTACGGCTATGGCGGCAACGGGATCACGTTCAGCTATCTCGCCGCGCAGATGATCGGCGATCTGATCGCCGGAAAAAGCTCGCTGCTGCTGCGCGATTTCGCACTCGATCGGGATGGTCCTTCGGCCGATTGACGGATTCCGGGCCGATCGCTCTTTCCAGGGCGCGGTTTTCTCATCCCGCTTGCTCTAAATTTGCGCAGTGCAGTGAGGGCCGCGGCGGGAACGAAGGCCTCCACTCCGGCTTGTTTCCACATCGAATTCAACCCCTCCGAGGAGAAACGACGTGGAAATCCGTGCCGGTTACGATATTGCCCTCCAATGTCCCCAGGATACGCCGATCGTCCTGATGCTGGGCATCGAGCCGGCGCGAGAACGCGATCTCCTGAGCGATTGCATCATTCGCTTTTCACCCGACATTCGGTCGCGAAATTACATCGATATGTTCGGCAATGTTTGCACCCGGATCGTCGCGCCGGCTGGCCTGATCGAAATCCGCAACGAATTTCGGATTGCCGACAGCGGCCTGCCGGACGAGTTCGCGCCCGACGCGCGCCAGCTTGATATCGCTGACCTGCCGGATGATGTGCTGGTTTATCTGCTCGGCAGCCGCTACTGCGATACCCAGAAGCTGTCCGATCTCGCATGGTCGCAATTCGGCCAGACCGCGCCGGGCTGGCAACGCGTGCAGGCGATCTGCGATTATGTGCATCGGCGGATTTCATTCGGTTACCATCACGCACGGAACGATCGCACCGCGTTCGAGGGCCATGAAGAACGCATCGGCGTCTGCCGCGACTTCGCCCATCTCGCGGTCACGCTATGCCGCTGCATGAATATCCCGGCGCGCTATTGCACCGGCTATCTCGGCGATATCGGCGTCCCCGTCGATCCGGCGCCGATGGATTTCAGTGCCTGGTTCGAGGTCTATCTCGACGGCCGCTGGTACACGTTCGATGCCCGCCACAACCATCCCCGGATTGGCCGGATCGTCATGGCGCGGGGGCGGGATGCCGCCGACGTCGCGATCTCCACGGCGTTCGGCACGGCCGAGTTGGTGAGATTTTCCGTGATCACCGAAGAAGTCGTTTCCACGTCGGCTCAGGTGTTCGAAGCCGCCTGAAATGACCTTTGCTTGAGCGCCGGGCAGGAAGCTCCTGCCCGGCGCTTTTGCATGCCTCAAATGGGTGGCAACGCCGGTTTCGTTGCGCTAGACACGTCGCGCCCTACCCGAGAAAAGGTAATTCACAGATGCGATCTTCCCGACGCACCATTATCCAGACCGCGTTCGCTGCCATGGCGGCTGCGGTTGCCACGCCCGTTGCCTCCAGGATGGCAGCGGCCCAGACCGCAGGAAAACCCATGACGACAGCTTCAGGTTTGCAGATCATCGACAGCGTCGTCGGCACCGGCGCTTCGCCGAAACCCGGCCAGACCTGTGTCATGCACTACACCGGCTGGCTCTATGAGAACGGCCAGAAGGGCAAGAAATTCGACTCGTCGGTAGACCGCAACGAGCCGTTCGAGTTTCCGATCGGCCAGAAGCGGGTCATCGCCGGCTGGGACGAGGGCGTTGCCTCGATGAAGGTTGGCGGCAAGCGCACGCTGATCATTCCGCCCGCGCTCGGTTATGGCGCCCGCGGCGCCGGCGGCGTCATTCCGCCCAACGCGACGTTGATGTTCGACGTCGAGCTGCTGGGCGTGAAGTAATCGCCTGAACAACAACCAACGGGGGAGCGCATCGTGAAAGTCTCGATCCTCGACGATTACTTCGATACGCTGCGCACCCTCGATTGTTTCCAGAAGCTGGCCGGACACGACGTCACGATCTGGAACGATCATGTCCAGGACGTCGATGTCCTCGCCGATCGTCTGCGCGACACCGAAGCTCTGGTGCTGATCCGCGAGCGAACCCAGATCCGCACACCGCTGCTGGAGCGGCTGCCGAAGCTGAAGCTGATCAGCCAGCGCAGCGTCTTTCCCCATATCGATATCGATGCCTGCACCCGGCTCGGCATCGTGGTGTCGTCGAGCCAGCATGCCGACACACCTTCTTTTGCGACCGCCGAATTCACCTGGGGGCTGGTGCTGGCAGGGATGCGCTCGATTCCGCAGCAGGTCGCCAACATGAAGGCCGGCCACTGGCAGATCGGTGTCGGCCAGAGTGTCGGCGGCAAGACCCTCGGAATCTACGGCTATGGCCGGATCGGCTCGGTCGTCGCCGGTTACGGCAAGGCGTTCGGCATGAAGGTGCTGGTGTGGGCGCGTGAGCCGGCAATGGCCAAGGCTCGCGCGGATGGCTACGAGACCGCCGCCAGCAAGGCGGATTTCTTCGAGTGCTGCGACGTGGTGTCGCTGCACATGCGGCTGGTCGACGCCACCCGCGGCATCGTCAAAGCCGAGGATCTGGCGCGGATGAAGCCGACGTCGCTGCTGGTCAATACCAGCCGCGCGCCGCTGATCGAACCGAACGCGCTGGTCAACGCCCTGCGCGCCGGCCGGCCCGGCATGGCGGCGGTCGACGTCTACGAAAAGGAGCCGCTACGCGACGTCAACGATCCCCTGCTGAACCTGCCCAACGCGATCTGCACGCCGCATATCGGCTATGTGACGCGGGATGAATATCAGCTCCAGTTCACCGACATCTTCGACCAGATCGTCGCCTATGCCGGCGGGACACCGACGAACGTGGTCA
>Ga0209023_10001207_pt1 | contig 35546 bp, 23 predicted proteins | sample LakOneMetagenome_FD_187468 | JGI IMG/M metagenome (GOLD analysis project Ga0209023, IMG submission 187468) | Freshwater and sediment microbial communities from Lake Erie, Canada (SPAdes) (version 2) | ecosystem: Environmental > Aquatic > Freshwater > Lentic | place: Lake Erie, Canada...
AGATGTTCCGCCTATCGTTTTTTTTAGGGTGTTTGCTGAGCCATAACGAATTTCATAATTTATTCCGTTATCTACGTCAGCTATCGTGAATTTAACACCTGCGCCTCCAAGACAATATGAAGCTGCAGACTGGGAAACAGCGTAGTCCGCAGGCAATGATAAAGGTTGAAGTTTAGCACTGTCTGACATATTAACCGAACAATTTGTTGTCAGGTCTTTTGCCAATACCTTGTAAGTACCTGATAAATACACGCCGAAATCAAGGCCTGAGCTGGAGCCGGCTACCGTATTCAGCAGTGTTCCCGGAGCAGAAGTTTCGTACACGCTATAGTTAACGCCCGGATTAGAGCTGTTAAGGCCCACATGTGCGCCCGCAGAACCGGAGCAATAGCCACCGGTACCTGTTACCGAGAATATGTTTGGCAATGCATTTACTGTCACAGAAACTGTGGTCTGGCAACCGGTACCCGGCAGTGTATAAATGATATCTGCTACGCCTTTTGCTATGCCGGTAACAACACCTGTGCTGCCTACTTTGGCAACAGAAACATTGCTGCTCGACCAGGCGCCGCCGCCCGCATCAGTTAATGATGTAGTTGCATTTACGCACACCTCAGGAGTTCCGGTTATTGCTGCAGGCAGGCTATTTACCGTAATTACTTTCGTAGAATAACAGCCGCCATTTAAAGTATAAGATATGGTTGGTGCAGTTCCACCGGTGATACCGGTAACAAAGCCGGTAGTCGGAGTGATATTTGCCCAGAACGAATTGGTGCTGGTCCATGTACCACCTGCTATTGAATTGGTCAGAGTTATACCGGAACCCTCGCAAACAGCGCTCGGTCCGCCTATAGCTGCCGGCTGCTGTGCTACGGTTACAGTAGCAAGTGCAGCGCAGCCGTTAGATAATGTATAAGAGATGATCGGGTAGCTGAAGCTGCCCAGGGCAGATACACCCGATACTACTCCGCCGGCTACTGTTGCCTGGGATATATCAGAGCTGCTCCATGTGCCACCCGGAGTGGCATCAGAGAGCGTAGTTGAACTTGCAGAACCGCCACCGACTGAACAAACCTGAGTTATGCCGGTAATAGCAGCCGGAGATGCATTCACCGTCAGTGCTGCAGTAGCCGAGCAGCCATTGCTTGTAGTATAGCTGATAATAGCCGTACCTCCGCTTGTTGGGCTAACAAGGCCTGTAGTTGGATTTACAAGCGCAACAGCAGGGTTGCTGCTGGTCCATGTACCTAATGGGGTAGTTGAAGAATAAGATGATGCGTTTCCTGAGCAAAGCGGGGTGATGCCTGATATAGGATCCGGAGCTGTATTCAGTATTGCACTAACTGTAGAACCGTAAATAGAGCCACCGCTTACTTTACATGTAATAAGATCGCGGTAGTAGATAGTCTGTGTTATATTTTGTGTCAAGCCCGGGCCTGTAGCACCGCTCGCATTAGCCCATGACAGGTTATCGAAAGAATATTGTACCTGGTGCGTGATGCCTGAATCCTGGGTACAACCAACCACATAGAAATTATCAGGGTATGGGCTGCAGCCACTTGGCGTTAATATATATGAACGTCCCGGATTTGGTGTTCCCGAACAAACGATCGCATTTTGTGTTCCCGGTGCATAAGTAGCTGTTGTAACTGTGGAGAATGCCGCTGTTCCCAGTCCGCATGATACTTTACAACGGTAAGATGTAGTTGCATTGATACCGCCGAATGTGAATGAAGCCCTATTAGCGCCCGGAATATCTGCCCACGGGCCTCCGGTATTAGCGCTCGACTGCCACTGGTAGAAGATACCATTTGACAAGCTTACGCCTGATAATGTAAGTGTAAAGAATGTGCCGCTGCTGCCTGCTGTTGGTAATACTGCTGCCGTACCTGCAGCAGGAGTTCCGCTACATGCTGTATTTGAGCCGCAACCCAGCAAAGTAAATGTATACGGCAAAACAAGCCCGCCGCCATTAAATGTCAATAGGTTATTATAACATGTAGGTGCGCCTGCCGTGAAACGTACCATTATTTTTGTCGTGTTAAGCGTACCACCTGTATAAGGGAATGTTTGAATACCGGTACTCCAGTTTGCGCCACCGTCTACGCTTAATTCATAGCCTGAAGGTGGAGTAACCGTAATATTACCTGTAGCCGGACTGAGATACTGGCCTCTGAGCTCTGTGTACATTGGTACAGACTGCTGGCCCACAGGCAATGTTCCGAAGTCCATTGTTAAGTTAGTAGAAGTAAGTGTAGGTAACAACGGTGTGATACAAGCATATCCGTTTCCTGCCTGGTAACCGGCTGAATTGGTAAACATCGTCACGCCGGGGCTGTTAAAGAAGCTTGATCCGCCGCCACCGCCGCCATAGTAGCCGCCGCCGCCGCCATAGTAGCCGCCACCGCCGCCGCCATTGTAGGTGTTAACGCCATTTTGTGCGGCACCCGCACCATAGCTCCCATTTACGGAACTACCGGAATAACAGGTTGCACCCGCGCCGCCAGCTGTTTGTGTTCCTCCGAGACCACCCTGGCAAGTGCTCGCTGAGCCACAGGTATAACCGGTACCACCGGTAAGCCCGCCGCCATCACCACCGTTCATGCCGGTGCTGCAGTTATACGCACCGGCACCGCCGCCGCCGGCAACAATTATACGGGAGTTAAGAGATCCTGTAGACGATCCTCCTAATGAACGAAGATCAGTAGAGCCACCGCCGCCGCCGCCATAGTAATATCCTCTGCCGCCACCTGCACCACCATCGGGTACACCATTCGTGCCACCCGGATAATAAGTGCCCGAGCAGCAAGCTCCGGATGTTCCCACACCACCTACGTTTACGATCAGTACCTGCCCTGGCGTAACGTTGATGTTCGCAACCACCCTTCCGCCCTTACCACCGGGATTACTGTTGTAACCACCACCACCGGCCGCGCCGGCAATGTCCGCCTGTATGACGTTACATCCTGCAGGCACCGTATAGTTATACGTACCAACTATATTGTAGCACGTTGTTTGTGCTACGGCACTGATGCCGCATCCAAAGACTGCGGCGATAAGGATTACCAGTTTTGAAATGTAAAGTCGTTTCATACTGTACGCTTTTTTAGGGATAAAGAAATTTTTATGTTGCTGCTTACTGTTTTTATCAGCCCTGCATAGTAAACTACGCAGGGCTGACAGTTCTTTTTATTGTTCGATAACTATATGATATACATTGGTACCCGCTGCTGAACGGACACTCAGCAAATACATCCCTGCGGCCATATTGCCCAGTTGCACCTGCTCATTGATCCTGCCATTGTGCGCAATTGTCTTATTATTATACACTACCTGGCCCAGCATATTGCTGATCTGCATGGTCACCGCTTCGTCTGTGGTTACACCCATGCTACCTTTCACTGAGAACGTGCCCTTGTTCGGGTTGGGAACTACTACAATGTCAGTTGTTGTAGCCGTTGCCTGCTGTGCACCCAATGCATAATTAGGAGGACACGTAGAGCACAACTTGATCACAACAGAGTTTTCACCTGTCAATCCGCAGGCCGTACTGCTCGTTACCTGGCAGCTCACAGAATCACCATCAAAGAACTTATTGCTGATATACTTTGAGGTAGTAGCACCGGAGATCACAGCGCCGTTTTCAAACCACTGGTATTTAGGAGCAAGGCCCACATGTGTTGCCGCTGCAATAAATGTATCCAGCTGGCCGGGAGCCAGTGTAGTACCCTGTGATGCCACAATGGTAACTACAGGTATCTGACCCGGATCAACAGATGTTTCAAACGTATTGCTGAACACAGAATCCGCAAGACGGCATGCATAGCTGCTAGCCAGGTGCATGATCACTACATCTTTATCGTTAGGTGTGTATACAAATGTATTCGTACCTCTTGCCATTTCCTTGTTATTCACATACCATACCTTGGTTGGCGCGTATCCTTCATTCATTGACGTTGCAGTGAATGTGATAGGCGTACCCGCACATACCGCCGTCGACGGGCTGCCGGTTATAGCAGCCGAAGGCATAGCCATCAACTGTGTGGTCAATATGATATTGTTAAATGCTGTCGTTGGTGTAGCACATGCCGCGCTGCTGCCCATTGTTACACTCAGTATGTCGCCGTTTGCAGGTACATAGCTGTATGTGGAAGCAAACCCTGAAGGAGCGCCGCCGTTCACTGACCATGAATAGGATGGTGTTGCACCGCCGTTTACCGGCATTGCAGTGAAGGTATAGCTTCTTCCTGCGCAAAGTGTATCACCCACAACGCCTGATGCTATCGTTACCGATGGTGGTGTTACCGCATCGATCACTACGTCTACGCTGCCGGTCATATCCTGCTTGCAGCCTGTTGCTGCATTGATGCCCGTTACTGTATAAGTACCCACTGTCTTCTGCAGGCCCAGGTCAACATAATAACCGCCGCCCGGCTTAGTAGTGCCTACGGGAGTTCCACCCATGTTTAACTGGTAGTTGACACCTGCTTCAGAGAAGGCAAGGCCAATAGATGCGCCCGATGTGCCTGCGCAATAGTGGCCGGTACCTGTCATTGTCTGCGGTGCAGGCAATGGGTTGATCTTCACTACAGCAGCAGAAAGCATTTTAGAGCTACAGCCTGTAAGGGCGTCAGTTGCTACTACATCATAGGTGCCAGATACTGATGGCGTACCGAAATCAAGAGAAACACCTGAACCGGTGATGAAAGGCCCAACCATAGTAGAACCATTTTGCAACTGATAGTTAACGCCTACAGTCGACCCACTGATAGTAACATGTGCACCCGGGCTGCCTGCGCAGAACGTGCTGCTGCCGGAAAGCGTATATGCTGTAGGCAAAGGCAGTACATTGATCACTGCAGAATCAGCCATCCAGCTGCTGCAGCCTGTGGCTGTCCTTGTTCCTTTTATTGTGTATTTGCCGGCATCAGAATGGATACCGAAATTAAGCGCTGTTGATAAGCCGGCTATTGCAGCATCAATGGCAAGGCCATTTTTGTATAGCTGGTAAGTAACGCCGGTTTCTGAACTGCTTAGCATGATCTTATTGCCGGTGCTGCCGGTGCAGATATCGCCGCTGCCGCTCAGGTAGTAAGGCATAGGAAGTGCTTTAACTGCTACAGTAGCGCTGCCCAGCATGCTGCTTACACAAGTAGTTGTCGGGTTCACCGCCATAACTGTATAAACGCCCGGTGTGGTCTGCAGGCCGAAATCAAGCGATCCGCCGGTTCCCGATTTAGGAGTACCTGCAGGAGAGCCGCCTACATACAATTGATATTTGATCCAGGTATCTGAATTATTTAAAGTAACCTTTACGCCGGTACCGCCTGTGCAATACTGGCCACCGCCACCTACTATATATACAGTAGGCAATGAGTTGATACTAACCATAGCATTGCCGAACATATTGCTCACGCACCCGCTGATCGTATCAGTAGCTATAACGCTGTAAGCGCCCGGTAATGTGCGCAATCCGAAATCAAGCGCAAGGCCTGTGCCCGTAACCGGAGCATCTACCGGTAAACCTGACCTGTAGAACTGGTATTTTGCACTTGCTTCAGAGCCCGCCAGGGAAATGGTCACGCCCGGATCACCAGGGCAATAGCTCGTTCCGCTTGCCGTAACCGCAAATACTGCCGGTGGAGGAGTAGCAGAAACAGTAACCGTATTCTGCATTGTGTCATTACAAGTAGTTGATGCATTGGTACCTACTACACTATATGTTCCTGTAGCAGTATACAAGCCAAAGTCTATACCGGAGTTAGATCCCGGGATCAATGAGCTTACCGGTGCTCCGCCATAGAATAACTGGTAGTTGATTCCAAGGCCGGAGAAAGGAAGCGCAATGTGAACGCCCGGAGTACCGGCGCAATAGCTGCCGCCATTGGTCGTAGATACTGGGTACTGAATTGGCAGTTTGTTGGTGAATACCGTTGCGGTACCCGTCATTGTATTAGTACAACCCGTAGTAGCGTTTTTAGCCAGAACCGTAAACGTGCCCAGATCTGTAACTGATATAAAATCGATCTTACCGCCGTCTCCCGGAATAGGAACCTGGATAGGATTGGTACCATCCATAAGCTGGTAAGTTGCAGTAAATTCAGATGGATTAACAGAGATAGTAACACCCGGCGTGCCGATGCAATAACCACCACCGCCCGTCACTACCTCCGCAGCAGGTATAGGTATAGAAGTAACTACTGCCGTACCGCCCATAGTGTTCACACAGCCTGTTACCAGGTCGGTAGCCATTGCAGTATATATATCTGCCGAACCTGCAGTACCAGGGTACACCGTACCCATCGCCAGATTTGGAGCGCTCAGCCCTGTCAGGGTACCACCTACCGGTATACCATTTTTTAACAACTGGTAGCTGTAGTCTACTGAAGAAGAATCAAGTATTATTGGAGTACCTGTGGTATTGTTCGCACATATAGCCACAGTTCCTGATATCGTATCCACATTCGGAAGCGGATTGATGGTAACTACAACAGGCAGTGGCTCATTAGCTGCTATCTGGCAGCCTGTCGCCTGGTTGGTTATTACTGCGTGGTATTCGCCTTCTATTAGTTGATTACCGAATGTAAACCCTGCTCCTGTACCCGGAATGGTAGTAACTAAAGTGCTTGCACCGCCGCCTATCGGTGTACGATACAGATCAATACTGCAACCAACAAGAGAGTTATTCATGTTTACACTCACACCGGCACCATTCAGGCAGTAAGCTCCGCCGCCTGTCAGGTCATCTGCCTGTGGCAGTGGCTGAGCAGTTATGGTATAGGTACCTAACATAGTGGTATAGCATCCCCCGTTTGCGCCGGCGGCGCCTGCAGGGTCATTAGCTACAATTGTGTAGGTACCGCTTTGACTAATTGGACCGAGGGAAATAGGGCCACCCGTGCCTGAACCCAATGTTACGGGACTACCGCTTTGATCATATACATAATAGGTCACTGTTTGAATTGGGTCATTGATGCTGACGTTAGTATTTGCTAACTCCAGGGTCGGCCCTGAAACATCCACGCAAAATGATGCAGGTCCGTTGAGTGTTACCGGATATGCCGTTGGCGCCTGGTCTACTGTTATAGTCGCAGAACCTGACATATTTGTTACGCAGCCCGCCTTACTTGTAGCTATTACTGTGTAGTTGCCGGCATCCTTCAGTTTGCCAAAGTCAAGGGTTGAATTATCGCCTAGGGCAGGGGTATTTAAAGGTACCAGGTCTTTATAAAGCTGGTAATAAACATCTCCTTCAGTTTGTATGTATACATTAATACCGTCTCCGTTAGAACAACGGGCCGGCCCCGCGGTCTGGTAAACAGAATACACTGTCGGCTTCAGATCTACAGAAAAACTCTTAGTCGCCACGCAGCCTGTACCGGTCAATGAATAAGTAATGACACCGGAACCCGAAAACTGGGTATTGATCTCATGAGTGCCTGTATTAAATACGGAAGTCGGACCTGACCAGCTCCACACGCCGCCCGGAGTAACGTCACTCGCCAATACTGTTCCGGGAGCTGTTGTCTGGCAAAGATGAGTAATGTTGCCGGCTATAGTAATAGGTGCCGGAACAGGATTGATCGTTGCCGTTGCTATAGAACGACAGCTGCCTTCCGCAGGAGGCAATGTGTAACTGATAGTTGCAGTACCCGCAGCAATGCCGCACATTGTTGCCAGCCCAGAACCCGTAGTATAGGACACGCCTGCTATATTTGTATTGCTGCTCGTCCACACACCCGGACCACTGGAATATAATGAAATACAATTGCCCATACATACAGACCGGGTTACACCGAAGTCGGTAGTTATAGGGTCTGGTTTAGGATATACTCTTATTGTTTTTAATGGTGTCGTTGGGTTTGCGCCTGGATTACACGGATAACTGAAAGAATCCCTAATTTGAACATCTATGTACCCGCTTCCGTAAGGAAGAGGAAGTGTAGTCGCAACACCAGTTGAAGCATTGATACTCAGTACGCCCGGATTTCTGCTCACCCAGTAACCACCACCTGAGCTGGTAGGGTTCGTGAAGGTAACCACGTCACCGCCACATATAGAAGAAGGTCCTACTATAGCACCCACCACTGGTGTGATACAATCTGCTGTAAATATTACATAACCCTGTCCTGCATTGGCGCATTGGTTAGTAGAAATGTTGGACGCTAATGTTGGGCTTGCCCATGAGCTGCCGCCGCCGCCGCCGCCAAAAGCCGCGCCGCCGCCGCCATAGTAGCCGCCGCCGCCGCCGCCGCCCTGGCCATAGTTAGTTAGGTTATTATTTTCCCCGTTGCCGCCAACACCTATTGACCCATCTGTTTGGTTATATGCACCATTAGTAGCCTTTGCACCGCCTGCCGTTGGCGTACCGCCTTGTCCTGTGTTTGCTGCGTTTCTTGCATTATTGTACCATCCTGCTTCACCGGTAAGCCCGCCACCGCAGCCGCCTGCATTATAATTTGGAGTAGCAGCTGCACCGCCACCGCCCCAGCCGCCACCGCCGCCGGCTACTACTATACGGTCAGAGAGCGTATAGCCGCCCGTACGAATATCTGTTGCACCGCCACCGCCTGCGCCTATGCCATACCCGGTGCCGCCGCCATTAAAACCGCCTGCATTCGCAGTAAACGAAGATGTAGCTACTGCCTGTCCTCTCCGGCCTGTGTCGCCCAGGTTGATCTGCAGCACCTGCCCCGGCGTTACCAGTATTTCACAACTCACCGCACCACCATTGCCATTGCTTGAATTTTGGGGTGTGTAATCAGTATAACCACCCCTTGCGCCTTCTATATCTACGCTCAGTAACTTCGACGTACCTACAGGTACTGTAAAATAACGCGTAGAGGTGAAGGTAGGTCCACCCTGGCTGTTTCCATAAGTAAATGTGTAGGTGATCCCCTGCGCATTTACGTTAACATTCCATCCCAGCAATACAACGATCAGGACCAGTAATTTCGAAAAGTAGAGTCGGTTCATATGATACTCAATTTGGAAATTTGAAAAATTATTTCTTTAACACTGCAAAATACAACTGCGAATTAATCAAAAAATAATGGTCAATACGCCTTCGTATTCCGCTAAATCCTTTACTGCTAGGGCCTTTCAGCCCCTTACTATTTTATCCACAAATGTGTATTACTTTCTAAAAAGCAATGAACACAGTTACAGTCAACTACAATAATAAACCATTTTCACGTAAATTTAACGAAATAAATTGGTAATAGAATGTTAACGGAACAATTATTATTTTCTCATGACAATTGTCACTTTTTATTAATAAGTTAAGGTTTTGGGTAGGGATTTTTGCCCGATGCAGGGAAAGTTATCAAAGCCGGTTAGCTCCGTCGGCTAGCAGCAAAGCGAAAAACTATCCCCGGCATTATCAACAGCAAACTGACCAACTATTTCATCAGGCTTTTACCCGTCTCCTTATACCGGGCGGCGGAATCAAATTTGCCCATTGCATAAAACACATCGCTCTTTACCATATAAAAGCCGTAAAAGCCCGGCTGAGCGGCTATTCCCATGTCCAGGTAGTACATAGCCGAGTCGAAGCGGCCCAACTCCCGGTAGCAGATACCCAGGTCGGCATAGGCATTCACATTCTGTGGTAGCACGCCTATCGTTTCCCTGCCCAGGTTCACACCTTTCCTGAATTGTTTGGTGCTCATATACACCCCGGAAAGGTTGTTGCGTACCAGCGCATACTTTGGGTTCAGCCGTATCATTTTCAGGTCATAGTATTCCGCCGAATCGTACTGCCCGTTACAGAAGTATGCCGCACCCAAATCAGCCACCGCATATTCATAGTCCGGCTTTATGGCCAGCGTCCTTTGAAAGTAAGGAATGACCTGCGCCAGCAGCTTTTGCTTTTCTGCAGGATTTGTCTCCTGGTGATACATAGTGAACATTGCATCGCCGGCAAGGTAGTTGATCCGGCAGTTGTCAGGCGCTTTGGCAGCATCCGTTGTGTATAGTGTATAATTATCCAGCCAGTCGCTGTTTCGGGCTACCGTGTCAGCGGCAAACAGCAGGCATATGGGTAGCAGCAGCGCCAGCACTTTAGGCTGCTTTACCAGGCCCATGTCCCTGCCTGCCGCCTTACCGGCCCATCTTTCCAGCAGCAGCGCGGCAGCCAGGCAAAAACCTACTGAGGGGTAGAACATAAAGCGCTCCCCCATGGTTGCTTTTATAGCAATAAAGATATTGGAGAATAGCGCTATGGTAACGAAGAAGAAGAAGATAGCGAAAGCATATGGGTCCCTGCGGTCTTTCATAAAGCGGATAACTGCCAGCGCAGCCAGCGCTGCATACACCACCAGCGATAGCAGCACCGGTACATCAGCAAAATGTGCATAAGGCACCGTGTTGAATGTATAGTCGCTCAGCAGCGGGTAGGGCACGAACAACAGTTTCACATAAATGCCCATCATCAGTATGGCCGTTGCCAGCCGGGTAGCCGCAGGCAGGCCCTTCCTTTCCAGCGCATTCTCTATATCACTGATGTTTGGTACACTGCTCACATGCCAGTGACTGAGCACCGCATAGCGGACAATAAGAAACAAAACCGCAGCCAGCGCAAAGCCAAGTGATATATACAGGCTGCGCTTTTTATTGTCGTTCACAAAAAAGAAAAATACCACCGGCACTATGGCCAGGAAAGTAAACACGCTCTCCTTGGCCAGGTGCGCCAGGAAAAAAAACAAAATACCCGCAGCCAGCTGCAAAGGATTGCCATGCTTAGCATACTTTATACATACAAGTAACCCTGAAAAGGCAAGCAGGAACGAAAGCAACTCATCGCCGCTCTTCACATTGGCCACCACTTCCGTATGAATAGGGTGCAGGGCAAACAGCAGTGCCGCCATAAAGGCCACAGCTATACGTTTGCGCGCCAGCAGCTCCCACAGGAAGAGGAACAGCAAAACCACGCAACCGGCAAACAGCAGTATATTGATAAAGTGATACGGCATGGGCGAAAGCTCACATAGCTGGTATTCCATAGCGTGCATCACCAGTGCCAGCGGACGGTATTCGTCATTGGGGTTCACCCAGTGCCCCGCCTGGTGCGGTGTCACCAGTAGTTTAGGTATGGCCTGCACACCTTCCTTCACATACTCGTTGTTCACGATCATCACACTATCGTCCAGCACAAAGCCGTTCTTCAGTGTATTGGCATATACTACGAAAGTAATGGCCGCCAGTAAAAGAGCAAGCACCACATGGTTCTGCCACCAGCTTCCCTGTGTCTTTATAGAGCTTGCCGCCGTAGCTTTTTGTGCCGTTATCTTGCCGGTATTTTTCGCCATGAATATTAAACAGGACTAGTTGAATGAAGCATTCGCTGCAACAACAGACTACTATCGCAACCCAAATTCCCGATTACAAATTACAAATTACATCTCAGAACAAAGAAAGGTCTTTTTCCATCATGTAGTGCGGTATGCCCACCTCCATAAATTCTTCGCCATAAGCATGGTAGCTCATGCCTGTATAAAAGCCCATGGCTACCTTGCGGGCATGCAGTATAATTCGGTTGTAGTTATGTTCTTTGGCATATTGTTCTGCAGCCAGCACCAGCAGCCTGCCCACACCTTTGCCCTGCCACTCATTATACACGGCCATCGCTCGCAACTGTGCCACATGGCTATCTATACGGTGCAGCAACACACAGCCTATCACCCGGCCCTTATGCTCTGCTATGAATATGGTATCTATAAGGTCGCGGCTTAGGTCATCGTCCTTCAGCGACCTGCCCAGTGGCTTGCGCAGTATTTCTTCTCTTAGGTCCCATACCTGCCCGTATTGCGGCGCCTTATGATCAATAGCCGATACAACAATATCTTCCATAATAAACTTTACTGGAACAAATGTAAGAAAATGAATACTGGCAATAAAAGGAAACACCTGTTAACTGATCAACTTTTTAACCTTTTAACCAATTAACATATCAACTTACTTCAGCGTCACAGCAGTTTCTTCTGTTGCCCTTACCATGAATAATACTACCTTTTCAGCAGACGACATTTTGCCCGGCATAGTCTGGTAGTGTACCTGGTATTCACCCGGCTGTATCTGCAGGTGCTGGTTCTTTGGGTCGCGCAGGTCCATTAAGTAGAACTTTTCAAACTTATCGCCCAGGCGGCGCCAAAGCGTTATGTCATGAGCCTTGCCGTCCGCGCTCGTAAACTTCGCAAAGCCCGGCTGGGCTATTTCTATTTCTGTTTCATTGAAGTCCAGGTCCACATTACGCACATCCTCAGGGAAGGTATTGATCACTACGTGGTAATTGCCCGGTTCGTAGATCAGCCTTTCTGTGCACTTCTGGTTCTGCACCCTGCCCCCCTGTGGCTTGTTGCGTTCTGTAACTACCGCAGAGAACTCCTTAATAGGACGCTGCGGCGCATCCCGGTATGAAAAGCTCAGGCTCGTGCTTTGCATGGTCACGTATATTTTATTCTTCTTGCCTGCTACTATCTCTATATTCTTATCCACTACTCCCCTTGCCTCTGTAAATGCTATATCATACCTGCCTGGCAGTATATGAAGCTGAGGGTCTGGGTTACCGCTCTCATCTACCGTGCGGAAAAATTTCTTTACGGTCTGGTTAGTGCCTGGGTCCAGCAGCAATACCTGCGGGGTTGATTGGTAGTACTTCCCCTTGCCGTCCGTAAAGTAGATCAGCACAGAGGTTTCATTAGACTCTTCCACTTCTACTTTGTACTCAAGCTTTTTGGGCTCCTTGGGCGTCTTTGGTATCGGTTTTGGCTGCGGTACTGCTACTACTACCGGAGGTATCACCACCGGTTCCAGCTTCACAGAGTATGCAGGTACGCTACGCGCGGCCAATACACGGTCTTCAATTACAAAGATCACATTGAGCTGCTTTTTAGCGGCATAAGGCAGTTGCGCAACGACATCTTTGGGCCTGGGCAGTTCCACTTCTATCACTATTGCTCCAGGTTCCCTGCGATGCAGTATAAGAGGCGCTATATCTGTTTCGAAAAGCTTAAGCCGCTCATTGATAAGGCCCGGTATCTTTTCATTCAGTGGAGGCTTGGTGAACACGATCTTCTCCTTTACAGGCTCTTTCTCTATTATCGGTGGCGGCGGTGGAGGGGGTGGCGGAGGGGGTGGGGGAGGAGGAGGAGGAGGCGTTGGTTTAATGGTTACCGGCAGTGTGTTTACTTTTAGTACACTTGGTATATTGCCTGTAATATTCTTCTCCTTCTCTTCCGCTTTGCCTACACGCAGCGCGGGGCGGAAAGCATTTACTATCGTACCTACGGCAGGCGCTATATCGCCATGGTTTAGCACCTGCAGGTAATCGCCCATACAGGCATAGGTGGTGCGCAACGGCGCATAATCTTCCAGGCTTATTATGTAGGGCCTGAAGTACAGTTTTTTCTTCAGAAATTTCTCCATCACATCGCAGATGTTGCCGCCGCAGCTTTCTCCGCCATCCGTTATCAGCACTATACAATAGGCATTCCTGCTTTCGTCCAGTATGTCATATCGCGATGCCTGCTCCAACGCGTAAGCTATTGGTGTTACGCCCAACGGGCGTATGTCTGCAAGGCGCAATGCTATCTGGGTGCGGTTATCTTTACTGAAGAGCACTTCTGTTTTCGTATCATAGCAGTTATTGTCCGCTACAGTATACTGGTGGCCAAATATGCGTAAGGCTATTTCCACATTAGGATTCACATTATACAAACTATCCACTAGCCTCATGATCAGCTCGTCCGCTGCTTTGTATTTCTCCTTGCCGCCCGCCCACGACTGCACCATGCTGGAAGACCGGTCAAGTAAGATCAGTATGCGCGACTGTGTCAGGTCGCCCTGTTGCTGACCGCAAACCCGGTATGCACCAAAAATAATAAACAATAATAATATATATCTCCTTAACTGCATGCGCGCTCCCTATGCTGACAAACCTACATCAATTGGTTCAGATGGTGTTAACAAATGAATTTTTCATGACGAAAAAATGACGAAAAAATAAAATTAATACAAAAAAACGAAGTCGCACAATAACAGGGCAACCCTTATAGATCATTCAATATAAAAATATCAGGTATACTTTTATATGATCAACACCCCTTATCTGGTATCAGAATCCGGTATCAGGCATCCAGTCTAAATAACTTACCTTTGCACCCATTTTTAGTCTTATGGAATTACCCATTCAAATAATAGATGATGTAGTTATAAAGTTTGCCGGAGACAGCGGCGACGGTATGCAGCTTACAGGTAGCCAGTTTACCAATAATAGCGCACTTATAGGCAATGACCTGTCTACTTTCCCCGATTTTCCGGCGGAGATCCGTGCCCCGCAGGGCACTGTGCCGGGCGTAAGCGGTTACCAGTTGCACTTTTCCAGTAAAAAAATATTTACTCCCGGTGATAATTGCGATGTACTGGTTGCTATGAATGCTGCCGCACTGAAAGTGAATCTGAAAACACTAAAACCAAATGGTGTCATCATCGTTGATATCAGTGGCTTCGACAGCAAAAACCTGCGCCTGGCCAACTATCCCGATGGCGTGAACCCTATTGAGGACGGTTCGCTTATTGGATACGAGCTCCACAAAATGGATATCACCAAGCTTACCCGCGAGGCGCTGAAGGATATAACCATGGGTGTAAAAGAAAAGGATCGCGCAAAGAATATGTTTGTGCTCGGCTTCCTCTACTGGCTCTACAACCGCGAATTGACCAGCACTTACTCATTCTTGCATGATAAATTCAGCAAGCGCCCTGAAATACTGGAAAGCAATATAAAAGCGCTTCAGGCCGGTTATAATTTCGGCGATACCGTTGAAGCCTTTACCACAAGATATAAAGTGGAGAAAGCAAAATTACCGCGCGGCACGTACAGGAGTATTACCGGCAATATTGCGCTTACTTACGGACTTATAGCAGCTGCAGAGAAAAGCGCACTGCCTATGTTCCTGGGCTCTTACCCTATTACCCCTGCATCTGATATACTGCATGAATTATCAAGGCATAAGAATTTCGGCATACGCACCTTCCAGGCAGAAGATGAGATCGCTGCTATAACAGCATCCATAGGTGCAGCCTACGGTGGCAGCCTGGGTATTACAACTACCTCCGGTCCCGGCATGGCGCTGAAAACAGAAGCTATGGGCCTCGCGGTAATGCTGGAGATACCATTGCTTATTATCAATATTCAGCGTGGCGGCCCTTCTACCGGCCTGCCCACAAAAACAGAACAAAGCGACCTGCTGCAGGCATATTATGGCCGCAACGGCGAGTGCCCTATGCCGGTCATCTCTGCATCCACACCAAGCGATTGCTTCGATGCGGTATACGAAGCAGTACGCATTGCGGTGCAGCATATGACACCGGTTATTTTCCTCAGCGATGGCTACATTGCCAACGGAGCAGAACCATGGCGCTTTCCCAAGAGCGCAGATCTGCCGCAGATAAAAGTGAATTTCAAAAAAGAAATGACAGAAGGCGAAACAGCCTTTATGCCTTACCTGCGCGACGAAAAACTCGTTCGCCCGTGGGCGGTACCCGGCACTCCCGGACTGGAACACCGTATAGGAGGTCTGGAAAAAGAAGACATTACCGGAAACATATCTTACGATGCAGAGAACCACCAGCACATGGTGAAAACACGCGAAGCAAAAGTAGATATGATCGCAGACTACATACCGCTGCAAACATTGGACAGCGGCCCGGTTTATGGTGATGTACTGGTACTTGGATGGGGTTCTACATACGGTTCAATTAAAAGTGCCGTAATGGAATTGCAAGCCGCAGGCAAGCAGGTAGCACACGCGCATCTGCGCCACATGCGCCCGTTCCCTAAGAACCTGGGCGAAATGCTGGGCAACTACAAAAAAGTATTGATACCTGAAATAAATAATGGCCAGCTTATAAAGATCATCCGCGATAAATACCTGGTAGACGCTGTAGGCTACAACAAAATAAAGGGCGTACCTATTACCCGCACGGAACTGGTAACAGCTATCAGCGACTTGCTGGATTAATATTGATAGTCAATAAGAAAGAGCGCGATACTAATTCGCGCTCTTTTTTATTGCTTATAGACCGATGAGTCTATCGGCTTCTTTCCGTTCAGTTTGTAAAGCACTACATTGTGAAAACCGGATAGTACATTAAAATTATAATTCGCTTCTAGAGCCTTCCTGTAGTGTTCGGTGTAGGCAACGATCTTTTCATCCCCTTTTATATTATCCTGCGACACTTCGTAGAATGGCCTGTGGTCGGCCTGCAGTGCCATAATGTACCACTCCAGGTCATGGTCATACCCGTTATTCAGAAAAGTTATTCCATCCGTATTCGGGTCTTTATGGTGTAAGATCTGCTGCATGTATAATTGCAGTTTGTACCTTTCCGGGGCTACTTCCCCGCTTATATCCGACAAAACATAGTTGCAGATATCTTTGTAAGGAACAAAGCACAGAAGAATAATGAAAATATAGGGCAGTACATTCTGCGACAATATACCCCTTACATCCGCCTTTCCCAGTATCTTAAAAACAGAATACACAAATACGGTGACAAGAATTGCCAGGAAAGGATATAACGGTATCAGGTACCAATACAGCTGTGTCTGCCCATTTGATATGATGAGCAGGTAAGAGCCAACTACAATGCTGCATAATATAGTTATGTCCTTTATTACTTGATTACTATTGAAACAGCCAACTACTATACCGGCTATCGCCAGCAAATACCAATAAGAGAAATATTGGTTAACAAGATCGTAGAAGTATGCCCATGGCCCTTGATTATGCGCGTCTATTATGGTGTTGTACCTTCCAAATACTTCGGTGTCCAGCACTCTCGCTATATATCCCGGATTATAATGATCTCTGAGGAAGTAGTAGCCTAAAACAAAAAATAAAAAGCCTGCAATGCCTGTATATAAAGCTTTTTGCTTTAAGGTATTGATCGCCTCCTTTTTGTAAAGCGCATAAATAAGTAATGCAGGGAGAAGCAGTAATGGCTCAATGCCCTTGGTAAGAGTGGCACAGGTTAGCAATATAAATGTAGCGGACAAATATTTTGTCTTCTTTTCGTCTATGTACATGAAAAAAGACAGGACATACCCCGTCGTGAACATTGCCATCAGGGAGTCGCATTCTCCCGTACGGATACAATGTAATATTACATACCCGGGCGTTGTTACCAGGACTATAGCAGCAATGACGCCCGCTAAAGAATCCTTTATTTTCTTTACAAAGAAGAAGAAAACGATGAGACAAGTACCTACTGCCGCAAATGCGGAAGGCAGCCTTATTGCAAGCTCATTGTACCCGAACATTTTCATGCTGATTGCCTGCAGCCACATCATAAATGGAGGTTTTACCATCCACATATCCGGTTCGCCATGATATTGCATGACCACCCAGTTATTGGTTTTGAGAATATTAAATGCCTGTACTGCAAACCTTCCTTCATCCCACACCTGAATAGGTATCACATCAATATGAACAAATATGGGAACATAAATTATGATAAGGACGAGAACAAGGGCTATAATATCTTTTCTTTTCATGACTGCTAAAATCGCCATAAAAATATTCATAAAATCTATAACACAGTCAAAATCATTTATGTGATCTGACCTGTCATGGTATGGAAAAACTGATTAGCTTTAACTATGCCATTACCAATTGTTATTTTCTGGTTCCGCAGAGATCTCAGGCTCCTTGATAATGCGGGATTGTACCATGCTTTGAAAACTGGAACATCCGTATTACCCATATTCATTTATGATACTGACATCCTGGATAAACTGGAAGAAAAGAAAGACAAAAGAGTACACTTTATTCATGATGCTATAGCCGGTATACAGGAAAAACTCGTAGGGTTGGGTAGCACACTTCAAGTGTTGCATGGTACACCAATAGAGTCATTTAAGCGCCTTACAGAAGAATACAACATAGCCGCAGTATTTACCAACCACGATTATGAACCATCTGCTATAAAAAGAGACAAAGATGTGGCATCGTTCCTGAACAGTAAAGGCATCCCGCTCCATACATTCAAGGACCAGGTCATCTTTGAGCAGAAAGAGGTAGTAAAAGACAATAATGAGCCATATACCGTTTACACACCTTATAGCCGTAAGTGGAAGGAAAAGCTGAACAACTTCTATTTGAAGCAATATCCTACTCAAAAGTATTTCACCAACTTTTATAAACAGGCGCCTAAAAGGCTACCGTCATTAACAGATATCGGTTTTCAATCTTCCCCTCCCGATGTAGTACCGACCACGCTCGATGAAGACATTGCTAAGCATTACGACAAGACCCGGGATTTCCCTGCAATTCACGGCACCACGAAACTCAGTGTCCATCTGCGATTCGGTACTGTGAGCATTCGCCACCTCGCCACACAGGCAAAAGAGCTCAATGCCACCTTGCTTAATGAACTCATATGGCGGGATTTCTATCAGATGATCCTCTCAAACTTCCCGCATGTAGTCAATGGCGCATTCAAAAAGGAATACGACAACATACCGTGGCGCAACAATGAAAAGGAATTTGAACTGTGGTGTACCGGGCAGACGGGCTATCCCATAATTGATGCCGGCATGCGCCAGCTTAATGAAACCGGCTTCATGCACAATCGTGTGCGTATGATAGTGGCCAGCTTCCTCACAAAAGACCTGCTTATAGACTGGCGATGGGGAGAAGCATACTTTGCCGAAAAGCTGCTGGATTATGATCTTGCTGCCAACAATGGCGGCTGGCAATGGGCCGCCGGTTCCGGCTGCGATGCCGCACCATATTTCCGCGTATTCAACCCATACCTGCAAACTCAGAAATTTGACCCCGAACTAAAATACATCCGGCATTGGGTGCCGGAATACGAACAGCTCACCTATGCCCGGCCTGTTGTAGATCACGGTATGGCCAGGGAAAGATGCCTGAAAGCTTATAAAGTGGGCTTGAATAAATAGAGGGCAAAAAGAAGCGATGTACCTGGTCGGGACCACGCACATCGCCTTATAATAAAAATTTGTCGTCGATTAATGATATACTACCTGCATGCCCAGGCGCAACGCTATGTCGCGCTCCAGTTGTGCACCGCGGCTGTCCTGCCAGTCAGAAAGCAAATGCACCTCATCACATTCCAGCATTTTCTTTATATCGCTGCGCACCGTATCGTCCCATGTCCTTGAGTCATCTGTAAGCGCATCAGGTTTTACTACATGGCAGCCCTTACCTGCCAGCTCTTCGCCTATTATATTGAATTTATCCTGTACTGCTGTTTTTGGCAGTCCCGTTATATTGCCTGATACATATGCCGTTCTGTTCATTGTCCAAACGTTTTATTAGGTGATAAGTATTCTTGTTTTCAAAGATGATAATAAACCATACCCCCTTAGGGGGCTGCGCCGTCCTTTCTGTTTAAAAGAAAATAGACAACAGCGCGGTAAGCAGTCTTGGTTTTACAGGGGCCGGCTTGCGTTTTTCGGCTTTCGCATTAGCCATAAATGTGATCAGCATATCATGTTTCTTCTGGCGCCTTGTTACTTCGCCGTAAGATGATGCGCTATGTTGCGCTCCTCTGCTTGCAGCACTCGCCAGTGTTACAATAGGGATCAGATCAGGGTGTGATGATTGGTGTTTCATTTTATGCAGCTTTTTTCGTTTCAATATAAAATAATTCGTCCTGTACTACCTGCACGCCTATCTGCATCAGCAAGGGTGCTACTTTTTCTGTGTTACGGTCTGCCAGCAGCAGGTCCTTTGCAGGTTCCTCTATACTGCGCACATATTCAGGCAGCGTTTTCTTTAGTTCCACTAATACTGTTTTCCAGTTGCTGTTCTTCGCTGTCTTCAACTTTGGGGTGCCCAGCCTGAATCCCGCTATCCCGTATTCCGTACCTATGCTTCTGCGCTTCCCGAAAAGTTGCTGCTTGTTGTTCATACAATAAGACAGTGCTATTTCGAAAGAAGTTTGCTTTTCTGTCGCTAATTGTTGCAGTTCCGCTTCGTGCTGTGTCATCAGTTCCTGTACCCCTGTTGTTATTACTTTGTTTATTTCCACTTCGCGCAACTCTGCCGCCGCATAGTTCATCATTGCTTCATCAAACTGTGCTGCAGTGATCATCGTTGCTGTCTTTTTTGCATTTCTTGTTTTCATAGGAGTTTATTGCTCTTGTTTATACTATAATAATTTTCATGCCACGCAAATATTTTCTTTTCCCATGGCTCATTTTAATCAATTGACTTTTTAACCCTTTAACTCTTCAACCTGTCAACTTATCTCCTGCTAGGCGGCCATACTGCTCATTTTCTTCAGCAGATTATCTACTATCAGTGTCGCGTATTTATCCGCGCTTATATCCAGCATATGCCATAACTGGTAAAACGCTATCGATTCCGCTCCCGAGTGCGACAGTGTATATAAATTCTGGTTCCTTTTCAGCATTACTTCCAGTTTATCATGCAGTTCCACCAGGTACTCCTTTAGTAATTGCTGGTGTTCGTTGGCCGGGGCAAACTCTTCCAGCATTTCGTCGCATATTTCTTTCAGCGCTTCTAGCCGTTGCTGGCTAATGCGTAGCCTGATTCCTCTCTTCTTAGCCATTGATTTACAGATTTTAGTACTGTGTTGTATTTGTCTATGAACCTTTGATCTTCCGTGAAGATCAGGTTATTCGCCCTTGCCAGCCCGCTTATTACCGACGAATGATCCAGCCCGCCAAAAAGCCATGCTATCTGGCTCAGCGTGACAGATGGGAAATTCATCCGCAGGAACATAGACCCCAGGAATCTCAATTCCACAATATCTTTCTTCCTGCTTTTCAGCCTGAAGCTCTGCGGCGGCATACCCAACGACCTTGCGATCACATGCAGCATATACTCCGGTGTCTTTATTGTTTCTTCTGAAGGGTAGATCAGCAGCGTCACCCGCATCCCTGTTTTGCGCTTTATCGTACGCGTTGCGGTTCTTGCTATGTTCCGCGCAGTGCCTATTGGTAATTCAGTTACGTTATTCATATATTATTCTTAAAGTCATTATTAATTATTCTTCCGGAAGCAGCCATTTATCTTCAACTTATCAACCAATCAACTTTTTAACCCTTTAACCAACTAAGCCGCGGTCCTGAACTCTATCTGCCTTTGCACCAGTCGTGCAACTGTATGCAGGTTATCGCTTTGCTCAGCTATCTCTTTTATCAGCCCGTCGCTATATATCCCGTTTGCCATGCATACCAGCTCCACATCCTTAGCGCCCATGCTGCCCATGGTTATGAACCGCCTGCCTATTGCTTTGTATATCTCATCAAAGCCTACCTTTTTCAGCCGCACACCTTCTATTATGCGCATGCGCAGTTGCTCACTACCCATGATCACAATCCCTGCTTTCGCAGCCATGTCGTTGGCCAGCAATACAAGCAGGTGCAGCACCCTGTCCTTCAGTTTGTGCGCATCGTCTATCAGTATCACCGGCTCAGCCTGCTCACCCAGGTAGGCAGCGTATTGCTCCATCATCTGCGGCACGGTGCCCCTTGCTTCCAGCCCCGCTTTATGAAGCAGCGCAGCCAGGAATGATTTACGGTTATACTCTTCATTACATGATATATAGTGCGCTGATTCATTCTCGCGCGCATAGCGCGTAGCAGCAAATGTTTTACCCAGGCCTTCGCCTATTGCTATGCCATAGGTCATGGCGTAGTGCTGTGCGTCGCTGAACAGGATGCGTAATAACAGGTACGCGCTTGTATCAGCTGCATTCCAGTCGCCGCAGTAAAACCCAACCTGCCTGGCCACATGGTGCCACAGCCTGTCACTCAGCAGCTCCCAGTTATGATTCTTCACCAGCGATATGGTCGATGAGCTGATGCCTTGTAAACTTTCCGCCGCCAGTGCCTGCGTAGGAAATCCGTTTACGTACCGCACTAATGCGTCCCTTACTTGTCCTTTTTGTTCGTTTGTCATATGATAACATTTTTTAGAGGTTACTGATAGTGTCATGGGTTAGCACTTTCATTCTCTTGTTTTAGACAACTTTATTGGCACAAATGCTTATTATTCTGTATTTTTGATTACCTTAAGTGTCAATTACAGCACAAAGATATTCCAATTATTTTGACAAATCCAAATTTTATGGAAAAATAATCTTAGATTTGCACCATGTACTTAGCTTCTAATCTTAAATATTTAAGAAAAAAATCCGGCAAAACACAGGATGCGCTTAGCTCTGCGGTGAATATTGGGCGTACTACCATCGCCAACTACGAATCCGGCGTCAGCGAGCCGAATCTTGAGACACTCCTCCTTTTTGCCAAGTTTTTTGGCATTTCTCTGGACGACCTCTTGTCAAAAAACGTGGAGGATGCATTAAAAGCAAAGGAAAAAGATGTGATGCTGGAAGCAGCATTTCCCAAAGGGCCCGCCGGTGGTTATATCCAGATGCCTCGTATAGTCACTGTAGATAATAGCGGGAACGATAATATCGTATATGTACCAGTAAAGGCTCGTGCCGGTTATTTGAACGGATACGGAGACGCAGAGTTCATGGAAACGCTGCCTACCTTCCGCTTGCCGGGCCTGAACAATGCCACCTATCGTATGTTCGAAGTGGATGGCCCGTCTATGGCGCCCAACGTATTGCATGGCGATCGTATAATAGGCGAGTGGATAGACCAGTTGGATAAGATACGTGATAACCGTGTATATGTAGTGGTGCATACCGGCGGCGTAGCCGTTAAGCGTCTCATAAACCGCCTGAAAGAACGCGGCAAGATCTACCTCAAGTCGGACACCATAGCGCACCGTCACGAATTTCCTACCCTGGAGATAGACCCTGAGGATATAAAGGAAGTATGGTACGGCCGCATGAAAATAAGCAGCGACTTCAGCGAACCCGCAGAAGTATATCACCGCCTCGCCGACCTGGAAATGGACGTAATGGAAATGAAACGCTCACTAAAAGAAAAATAATAACACAACAAAAAAACAACAGCCACTGCATGATCGCAGTGGCTTTCGTTTATATAATAGCTCCCTTTAGGGCGGGGGGTTTACCTCAATCTGTCCATCGACTTCACCAGCTTATCATCCTTCCTCACGCCTAGCATGGCCATGATCAGGAATATAACTGCCACTATAGGCAGCACAGCACCTATCCAGTAACTGCCGCTCGATGGTGGCACAGGAAGCTTTTCCAGCCTCGTTACACGCGTCAGCACCAGTGTTATAAAAGCAGACTCTGCCACCAGGCTGTAAGCGATCATACGCATCTGTTGCTTGCGGTTGCCATACATGAATATGGTCACCAGTGGCAGCAGCGTAATAACCACCGCTATGATCAGCGACGGATAATGGTCTGCAACACGTAGCTGCCCAAGCGTATCCACACCATTTACCATAGTATGCATATGGTACAGGTCAAAGTAGAACACACCTGCATTCAGCAATGCAACGAGTAAAAGCCAGATTGATTGTTTTCTCTGAATCATATCAAGTCAAAAGTTAAAAGTCAAAACCGTAAGTGTCTTCAATCCAAATTCCCAATTACAAATTCCTAATTCCAATTAAGAGATCATCTCTTTTCCGAAATACGGTTGCAGCGCAACCGGTATTTTAATTCCCTCAGGTGTTTGATGGTTTTCTAAAAGACAAGCAATGATCCTCGGCAATGCAAGCGAACTGCCATTCAACGAATGTACCAGCTGCGTCTTACCGCCGCCATCCTTAAACCTGATCTTCATCCTGTTCGTCTGGAAGTTCTCGAAGTTAGATACAGAGCTCACTTCCAGCCAGCGCTCCTGCGCAGCGCTATACACCTCAAAGTCATACGTAAGTGCAGAAGTAAAGCTCATATCTCCGCCGCACAGGCGCAGTATACGGTACTCCAGTCCCAGCGACTGCAGCAGTTTTTCTACATGCAGCACCATGCCTTCCAGCGCTTCATAGCTGTTAGCTGGGTTCGTCAGCTGCACCAGCTCCACCTTGTCAAACTGGTGTACCCTGTTCAGCCCACGCACGTCCTTGCCATACGATCCCGCTTCACGGCGAAAACATGGAGAATACGCAGTCATCATCACAGGCAGCTCCTGCTCGGGTATTATCGTATCACGATATATATTCGTTACAGGCACCTCCGCCGTAGGTATCAGGTAAAAGTTATCTTCCGTAGCATGATACATCTGTCCTTCCTTATCCGGCAGCTGACCAGTGCCATAGGCGCTGTCCTCGTTCACCATAAATGGCGGACAAACTTCCTTGTAGCCTGCCTCAGTATTGTAGTTCAGGAAGTAGTTGATCAGCGACCTTTGCAGCCTTGCACCCTGCCCCATGAATACAGGAAAACCTGCACCCGTTATCTTAGTGCCCAGCTCCAGGTCCATCAGGCTGTATTTTGATGCGAGATCCCAGTGCGCCAGCTTCTGTGCGCCCAGGTCAGGCCTTGTGCCACCGCTGCGTACCACCACATTTTCTTCAGGTGTCTTACCTACCGGCACACTGCTGTGCGGCAGGTTAGGCAGGCGCACCACCAGGTCGTGCAGCTGGTTTTCCAGCTCGCCCAGGCGTTGTGCTATATCTTTAGCTTGTTCTTTCTGATTACTTACCTGTGCTTTCATCTCCTCAGCCTGGGCTTTTTCGCCCTTGGCCATCAACTGTCCTATCGCTTTCGACGCACTGTTTACCGATGCTGCGATAGCGTCATTCTCCACCTGCAGCGCCCTGCGTTGCTCATCCACGCCTATTATCTGGTCCACCAGTTCCGGCTCCTTAAAATTCTTCTTCTTCAGGCCTTCCAGTATCAGCTCCTTATTCGTCCTGAATAATTGTATCGGTAACATAAAATATAATTAATGGCCCCAAAGATAATGGTAATGGGGTAAATGTGTTGACATGATATGACTTAGGCAGTAAGAACATCTTAAATAAAGGTTTATGAGTCCCGCAGCATAGTAAAATGTTTTCCGTCTTCAATTACTCTTTTGCCACATAGCATTCCTGCACCCGAGCAAATGATGGCGCCTACTATGCCCAAGCCCTAAAGAAATTCGCTCCTTTTCATAACGCGCTATTTTAGAGGGTAGTTACTAGATTGAAGTTTGTAAGCTAATACCCCCCCTGTGCAAAAAATGAAGCCAACAGCTGCTATTCATGGGTGAATGAAAAGACACGAGAACTTGACTGTTTCTTTTACTTCCGAATTACGGGGAAAAAGCGCTGATTTTACTTTGCGTTGATAATCAACGTATTATTTTTCAAAAATTGCGGATTTGCTTCCGGTTTCTTCCGGAAGCGGAAGTTATTGTCTCCAGAATTTGGCTAGTCGTTTTGATTAATAAACCTCCTTATAAAACTACCGAATCACTTCCGGATACTTCTGCTTTACTTCCGGAAATTGCGGGATACGGTACATTATTGCTTGTCTCGTCCTGAAAATACTTTACACCCTAGTTAGATAATCTTGTTTTTCTCACAGAATCGGTAAAGTTGTTTGCTGTGCAACAAAGGTCGGAAAGACAAGAGGGAATAACAAGGGGAAATTTCTATGATAGAACGTTTTCGGTAGTATCATAAAAAATAGTTTGGGCTACCAGTAAGCTTTACAGCTGATTTTGGCTTTGTATACGGGGGTAATTTTTGAGTGCTATTACACAGCCACATGCTGCAGCACCGCCACCACATAGGGTGACAGTATTTTCACATTATGGCTCACATGCAGCGGTATGTCTATAAATCCACCCGGCCCCAGCCTTATCACATTATCACCTACATGACATTCACATTCACCCTCCAGTATTATGAAACTTTCCTGCTCATGCTCATGCACCTCTTCTTCCACATCTGTTGTGGATATGATCAGCACCTGTGTAACCCCGCCGGAATGGCGTAAGACACGGGCTATCCGCTCGTCCGGTATGGTTTGCGGCATAAAGGGTGCCACTATACGCTTCCAGTTATTATGGTCTGAGTATTTATTCACTACCGGCAGCGCACTGATGTCGCCGGTACGCTCCTTATTAATATTGTCCAGCTTGTCCCATATATTGTCCTGCATTTCCGCAGGTGGCGTCACAGCAATATCATCAGTAAAGTGGTCGATAGCTGCGCGCATGCGCGTCAGTTCTGCCTGTATCTCGGGATATAGAGCGCATACCTGCTCAACACCGGCGCTCTCTGCCGCTGTCAAACTACCCATGATATAATCATGCAGTATGCCGCTGTCTATATAATCCTGTACGTTCATCTAAACCCCTATCTGTATGATCCCTTATTATTACGTATCAACGCCTTCACATTATCTGCCTGATTACTCTTTGCGGCAGTATGCGCATAGCTGCCAATCAGTATCAGCTCTATTGCATCACTATATACCACACCATTATTTACCACTACATGCCTGCGGCTTACCGCACGCACTTGCTGCAGCAGCCAGGTACAAAAACTTAATTCTCCGGTATAGGTATCGACATTGTTACAGATACTTACGAACGTGGCTTCCAATAAGTTTTCGGCCACCGCTTTGTCGCCGGTCATACGGCAAAGAAGGCCGTATATCGGTGCAGCAAATGTTTTATAAAGCAAATCAAAGCCTTCCCTTTTCCGTTCCCGGATCAGCGACACCATACCTGATATTTGCTCCTGCGACAATTGCATCTGCTGACCGAAAACCTCTTTATCCTGTGATATACTTTATGCGCTTTATTGTTTCTTCCTTACCTATCACTTCTGCAATGGCAAACACGCCCGGGCCATACTTACCGCCTACCAGCATTATACGGAAGGGCAACATCACATCGCCCTTCTTCAGGCCCTGCTTTGTTGCTTCTTCATTAAAGCTTGCTTCCAGGTCTGCCTGGTTCCAGTTAGCAGCATCAGCTATTATATTGCTCCAGCTGGTAAAGAAAGCCTGCTTCTGGTCATTCCATTTATCCCTGATCGCTGCCTCTTCTGTTACAGCAGGTGTCTTAAAGAAGAAATGCCCCTGTGCCCAGAAATCAGGCAACAGCGTACAGCGGTCTTTTATCAACGGAACCACAGTTGTCAATAACCCGATATTCCAATTCCCAACTCCTAATTCCTTATCAATATACGGCGCTGCAAGCGCAACCAATGAATTATCGTCAGTATGCTGTATGTATTGGTGGTTGAACCACTTTGCTTTTTCAAAATCGAATTTGGCGCCTCCTTTATGTACCCGGCTTATATCAAACTTACTCACCAGTTCATCCAGGCTAAAGATCTCTTGTCCTGTGCCGTCGTTCCAGCCCAGCATAGCCAGCATGTTCACAAACGCCTGCGGTATAAAGCCCATCTCGCGGAAGCCCTTTGTCACGTCGCCTGTCTTAGGGTCGGTCCAGTTCATGGCATATACCGGGAATCCTAAACGGTCGCCATCGCGCTTGCTCAGCTTGCCGTTACCATCGGGTTTTAGTATCAGCGGCAGGTGTGCCCATTGCGGCATACTGTCTTTCCAGCCCAGGTATTCCCATAGCAGCACATGTATGGGTGCGCTCGGCAGCCACTCTTCCCCGCGGAAGGCATGGGTTATCTTCATCAGGTAATCATCTACCACCACAGCCAGGTGATACGTAGGCATACCATCTGCTTTCAATAATACTTTATCATCCACCAGGTCACTGTCAAACGACACCTCACCACGAATCATATCCGTCAACGTTATCGTCTTATGCTCCGGTACTTTTATCCTTATTACATATGGCACTCCTTCACCCAGCAGCTTCGTCACTTCTTCAGCCGGCAGGGTAAGCGAGTTACGCATATTCATACGTGTGGTCTTGTCATACTGCGGCTGGGAGTGTTCATCCTTTTTCATCTCCCGGCGCATACGCTCCAGGTCATCCGTAGTATCAAATGCATAGTACGCATACCCGGATCTTACAAGGTTATTGGCATACTCCGCATACAGGTGTTTACGTTCGCTCTGGCGGTAAGGCGCATACGGTCCTTCCTTTGCAGGGCTTTCATCCGGCTCCAGGCCACACCATTGCAGGCAGTCCATTATGTATTGTTCCGCCCCTTCCACAAAGCGCGCCTGGTCTGTATCTTCTATGCGCAACACAAAGTCGCCGCCATTGGCGCGGGCAAACAAATAATTGAACAAAACGGTGCGGACACCTCCTAAATGTAACCCTCCTGTAGGGCTTGGCGCAAATCTTACCCGAACTTTCATATGCCAAAAGTAAAGAGTAAAACGTAATAAACAGGAATAAGCCTCTTGATAACGGCAAATGAATAGAAAAACACGTTTTACTGCATGGAAAATCAGCACCGAAATAGCCCGCGGCAATAGTTCAGACTAAAAAGCACCTGATAAACAATGACTTACATCGATGCGCTGACAAAGAATATGCCGTGGCACGCTTTTTACTTCCGTTAGCTTGATAACCATTTTGGAAGATCTTAAAACAAACAATTATGAAAAACTTAATAATAGCACTCGCCTTGGTAGGATTCTCCTACAACAGTGCAGAAGCACAGACTACTACAGCTTGCCCTGCCCCTAAAGGCCAGGTGTGCAAAAAATCAGGCAATGGCTCATCTTGCTACAAAACAAAATATGCACATGACTTTCAGGTATGTAAAGGCGACTACGGCTACTTTATATGCTGTGAAGAACCAACCTTCAGCAACTCCACTCATCCGCCAATAAATATGGCAGCGGTGAACGGTCGTAATAATAATAACGGCAATTTCGATCAGAACATTGTAATGACCGATAACGGTAATATTATGACAAAGGCTCAGGCACAAGCTGAGCCACAAAAAGACATGACCGCTCCTCAATCACAGTCTTACCCAGAATATGCGATGAACAGCGCTACCGCTTATGAAGGCTATTACAGTAACAAGGGCAAAAATTATATCAGAGTATGCTATGGCGGAGATAATGTAGCAGAATTGAACCGTGCGGCATATCACAGTTGCCCTACACCGGCATATGATGGTCCCCAGGCAAACAAAGCACGTAATGTGAACTCAAATAATGTAATTGACAATATTGCCCCTATATCAGGTCAAAGCAAATAAGCAATACCCCCATAAAACAAAAATGGACGGAGATAAGCTCCGTCCATTTCCTATTTAAAAATATACCTGTTATTAAGCATCTACATTTTCTTCGCCCAGCACCCACTTCTTCTCGTTATTGTGAGATACGGTAACATCCAGATTATAGCGGGTACGCAGGTAGGTAGCCAGCTGGTTAGCTGCATATACGGAACGGTGTTGTCCACCCGTGCAGCCAAATGATACGCTAAGCTGCTCAAAACCACGGGCAATGTAATCGTCAACGTTTATAGATACCAGCGCATATACATAGTTCATGAAGTCCGGCATCTTTGTTTCGCGCTCCAGGAACTGACGCACCATCTCATCATTGCCCGTAAGGTATTTATAAGCCGCGTATCTGCCGGGATTTAGTATCCCCCTGCAATCGAATACGTAGCCGCCTCCATGCGAATTGGTCGCCTTAGGTACACCTACCTTGTAAGAGAAACTGTTGATCTGTACCGAAAGAGTTGGCTTTTCATTGCCAGCCACAGTAGTATACTTATCCTGCATTTCAGGAGAAGATATCTTTTCCAGCAATGACCTCAGTTCTGGGTACGCAGGTGTCTGTGGATGATCAGCCAGGAACATATCCAGGTTTTTCAAGGCAGGGCCTATGCTGGTAATGAAATGTGCTTTATGCTGCAGTAAGCCACGGAAGCCATAAGAACCAAGTACCTGCAAGAGGCGAACAAGTACAAACTGCACATATCCGCGCCTGAAATGGATCTCGTCCATACGCGGCACATGCAATTCTGCCAGGCTGCTGATATAACCGTTCAGCAGGTCTTCCTTCCAGGCCGGAGGCAACTGCGCCCTCGCCTGCCAGAGTAATGATGCAATATCATACTGCGGCGGACCCTGCATACTGCCCTGGAAGTCTATAAAGAATATCTTGCCTTCATGCACCATTATATTCCTGCTCTGGAAATCGCGGAACATCAGCATTTGCGGCTGCACACGGCCAAGGTCCTTACTCAGCAATTCCATTTCACTGATAAGCCCGGAACGGTCGTAAGGTATGTTCTGAAGGTCTGCGAAATAATATTTAAAGTACAGCAGGTCAGACATGATCGCTTTCTCGTCAAACTGCTTTGAGGAGAAACATTGCTTATAATCTGCTTCCCTGCCGGCTATCCACTGCACGCGCGCCAGTTGCGCAAGTGCCTTATGATATAGTTTACGAACAGGCTCTGTGTACCCTTCTTTTATCACCAGGTCGAACAAAGAAGTGCGGCCCAGGTCCTGCTGCAGGTATGCCCGACGGTCTTTACTGATCTTGTATACTTCAGGTACATTTATCTGGTGCCTGCGAAACAATTCGGTAAAGTAGAAATAGGTATTGTTCTCCGCTACGTTAGTGTTGTATGTAGCTATAGCACTGATCTTTCCGCTGGTGATACGGTAATACCTGCGGTCAGATCCTGACACAGCAAGGGCTTCAATGTTTTCCGCTTTTTTTTCAAAATGTTCTTCAAATAACTTTTCTAAAATGCCCGTTATTTGTACAATTGATTTATTAGATGTTATGCTCATTTCCTGGTTGTTCGAATAAAAATACTTTCTTTGATGCTATTGAAAAATTGTTCCACTCTTCTGTTGTCACATGTGCGCCGGCTACTCCGCATGTAGGCATATGATCAATTTTAAACTCCGGGGACAGCTGATTTACAAATTCTGTTATGCCCGGGTTGTGCGCTATAATAAATACTGTTTTAATCTTTTCGTCTATCTCGTAGATGACCTCTTCAAAAACCGAAGGTATACAATGATACAGTTTTTCCTCCCATTTAATATTCTCCTCGTCGTAACCCACCTCTTCGGCAATACGTTTTGCCGTCTGCTTCGTTCTTTTGGCGCTACTGGCAATAATGAGGTCGGGAATAATATTCGCCTTCTTCAGTTTTTTCCCCATTTCAGGCGCTTCCTTTTTTCCCCGCTCATTCAGCGGGCGCTCAAAATCACTTTGTAACGGGTTGGTCCAGCTGCTTTTGGCGTGCCTGATCATTACTAATGTTCGTTGACTCATGCTATTGCTTTGTCTTATAATATTTCAATTTCAGGTTGCTGCCATCAAATTCAGCATAGCTGTCATACCTAATCCAGTCTCCGAGGTTCACATACAAGCTGTTTTGGGGCAAAGGGTACTCAATAGCTATATGCCTGTGGCCAAAAATAAAATAATCTATGTGCTCATGCTTTAATGTCTCCAGGCAAAACTGTACCAGCATCTCCTTATCCGGTCCCAGGAACACTTTTTCCGGCTGATCGGCATGCTTTGGGCCAAGACGGCTGAACCAACCGGCAACGCCAACACCCGTATCAGGATGCACACGACGGTATAACCATTGTGATACTTTACTACTCAATACTTTTTTGAGCAATTTATATCCGTTATCACCTGGCCCCAATCCATCACCATGCGCTATAAAGAACTTTTTCCCATTTATTTCCCTGATGATATGCTGATGATGCACATCTATATTCAGCTCTTCTTCAAAGTAGCCCTGCATCCATATATCATGGTTGCCGGTAAATGCCTCTATGTGTAACCCTTTATCTCTCAGTTCGCCAAGCTTACCCATAAATCTTGTAAAGCCCCTTGGCACCACATTCTTATATTCGAACCAAGTATCAAAAATATCACCTACAAGGAACAGTTGCGCCGCATCTATGCTTATCTCGTCCAGCCACTGGCACAAACGGCGTTCGCGCTCTATACTGGAAGCGCGATCGGGTATGCCCAGGTGAAAGTCGGATGCGAAATAAACTTTTTTACCTTTTGGTAATTCCATGAGGTTGAGATGGGGGGCAAAGTTAGCTGAAATTAGCAATAAAGCAGTTACCCATAACGAAAAGGGGCAGTATGATACCGCCCCTTTGCTTTCCATTAAAATATTATCTATTGCTCTATCACCAGGTGGAATACCTTGTGCTCTTCAGTAGAGCGAACATTCAGCAAATACATACCCGGAGCTACGTGTCCAAGATGTAACTGTTCATTAAGGTTTCCACCCTGTGCTGTCACAATGTTCTTATACACCAAACGACCCAACATATCAGTTATTTCCAAAGCGACCTGGTCATCAGCGGCAGTATTTAGCGTACCCCGGATATTGAAGTCGCCCCTGTTCGGGTTTGGAGCAACTGTGATATTGCTTACCTCAGTCATTTCAGGGATGGCCAATGCGCTCTTGCCCATTACAAAGAAAGCGGAAGCAAACCTTGCGCATGCATCGCCACGTGTAACAGTACAGCTCACTGAATCACCATTTACCAATGTTGTTGTTGAGAAAACGGGTGTTGTAGCTCCGTTGACGAGCGTATTATTAATATACCACTGATATGCTGCCAGAGAATCAACGTTTGTCGCTTTTGCTTTCAACGTAATTTTCTGACCGGCAGAAGTAACACTCCCCAGGCTTGCAGTAACGGCAACTGAAGGAACTACAATGTCATCTACTTTCATTGTTACCGAACTAAATACCGTTTTAGGATTAGGGCACGCTGCATTGCTGGTCATTGTAGTTGTCACTACATCGCCATTTTTAGGGAATAACGTAAATGTGCTCTTTGATACTCCCTGGTCAACACCGTTTAATTCCCATTTCAACGAAGGATCAGTACCGCCATTGAATGTCTTTGTTGAGAGTGTTACAATATCTCCGCTACAAACATGGTTAGTTACGTCTGCAGCAGTATATATTGATGGCATCACTGCCGGTATTGCAACAATGGTAGCACTCCCTGTCATACCCATTGTGCAACCAGTAACCGTGTCTTTTGACACCACCGTGTAGGTTCCTGGTGCCTTATTGACTCCTAAGTCAAGAATTTTGCCTGTTCCGATTTTAGCACTGCCTGATAATACACCCGTATTATATAACTGGTAGCGCATGCCTTTCTGCGAACCTGACAAGCCTATGTTCACACCTGAGGCATCGGCACAATAACTACCACCTCCTGTTACTGTAAAGGCTGAAGGCAAAGGATTAACGGAAACCGATGCGGAAGATGCCATGTTGTTTGTACAAGCTGTAACCAGATCAGTTGCCATTACAGTATAGGTACCGACTGCAGTTTTAAGGCCGAAGTCAATTGCAGACGAAGAGCCATTCACTGCACTACCTACCGACAACGTACCATTAAATAACTGGTATTTTATACCGATTGCAGAACCGCCAAGTTTTACATGCACACCTGTGCCTGTGGCACAATAACTGCCACCACCTGTTACCGAATATATTCCAGGTAATGGGTTAATTATGATCTTTTCAATACCGGCCATATCGCTGGTACAGTTCGTGTTTGTGTCAGTAGCCTCCACGGTATAGTTTCCTGCTGCTATCTGCGCACCAAGATCAATAGCACTGCCCGTGCCTGCCATAGGAGAACCAACAGGTGAACCGGCATTAAACAACTGATAGCGATTAGCTTTTTCAGAACCGTTAAGTACTATATGCAAACCCGTACCACCTGCGCAATAGCTACCACCACCTGTTACGGTATGAGCGGCCGGCAATGGACTAATTGTAACTGTAGCAGACGATGCCATATTGCTTGTACAAGTCGTTATAGTATTTGTTGCTACTACTTTATATGTACCTGCGGCGGTATAGGCGCCAACGTCAAACGAAGAGCCTGAACCAGTGAAAGTAGCAGCAAGAGACGGGCCATTGTATAATTTGTATTGTATTGCAGATTGTGAACCATCTAAGAAAATATGAACACCTGCATCACCTGCACAATAACTGCCGCCGCCGCTAACTGTATAAACAACAGGTAATGGATTAGTTCCTATTACAGCCGCAGATGTCATAGTGCGTTTGCATGATGTTGTGTTGTTCTTTGCAACTACGGTATACGTGCCAGATGTATACATCCCGAAATCGAGTGCTGCATTTGTACCGGACATAGAAGATCCTACAGCAGTAATCCCTTTGTATAGCTGATATGTGAAGCCTGCAGCAGAAGTTGCCAAGCCTACATGTAATCCGGTACCGCCTGCGCAATAATTGCCGCTCCCGGTAACTGCATAATCTGTCGGTAATGGATCGATATTAATTGCCGCACTGCCTGTCATAGTAGCGGTACAACCCGTTGCCTTATTTATTGCAACCACTGTATAAGCTCCTGCGCCCGGCTGTGTGCCAAGATCAATTGCTGAACCTGAGCCTGCTACCGTAGCACCTGTTGCCATAGGACCATAATACAACTGATACTTAAATCCTGTATCAGAAGCGTCAAGCCCTATGTGCACCCCAGCATCACCTGAGCAATAATGGCCACCACCTGTTACGTTATGTACGGGCGGTAATGGGTTGATGACAACGGTAGCGCTGCCCTCAGGGCCCCAGCAACCAGACAATGATCTTGCACGGAAGTAGTAAGTACCGGAAGCTGTTACATTTAGAGAAGAAGCCGGTATCGCCATAGAGGTGCCGCCAGATGATGTACCCTGGAAATAGATGATACCATCGCCACCATTAGCCGCAGTTATTGTTGTATTGCCGCAGTAAGTACCAGAACCAGATACTGTAACTGCCGCTGGTAACGGGAAAATAATAATATTGGTATGCCCTTCCTGGCTCCAGCAACCATATGCAGACTGTGAGCGGAAATAGTACTGGCCTGATGCAGTAACTAATGCAGAGGATGACAAATTAGCTGTTGATGTACCTCCGGAAGTCAAGCCCTGGAAGTATATACTGCCACCCACACCCCCTGATGCTGTTATAGTAGCATTGTTGCAGAAAGCTCCTGCTCCATTGGCCACAACGGGCGCCGGTAACGGATTGATGGTTACAGTGGCACTTCCCTCTGGTCCCCAGCAACCGGCTGCCGATAATGCGCGGAAATAATAAGTGTTAGTACCTGCTGCTGTGATGATCGCTGTATCAGCCTTGATAGCAGTAGATGTGCCGCCTGAAGTAAAGCCCTGGAAGTAGATAGTACCGTCAGCACCATTAGCGGCCCTGATTATTCCATTGTCACAATACGTGCCGCCACCTGTTACCGTTACTGCCGTTGGTAAAGGGCCCACCGTAACCGTGAAATTACAGTTTGTGCTGCCACATCCGTTGGTCGCCGTTATGGTTACATTAGTGACGCCTGTATTAAAAAGACTGCCGCTGCCTGAACCAAGGCCGCTACCTGTTGTAGCACCTGTAAATGCATAAGTAAGTACCGGCGTCGCAGTTCCAGTATCTGTGACATTATAAGTTACTGTTGCATTACAGCCTGTAGTTGTAATATTTGCAGGACAACTTGTAAATCCGGGAGTAGTACAAAGAACATTAATGAAATGCTGGTCCGTAAGACAGGTACGTGTAATACTATCCTTAACCACAACCATAGTATCTTTTAGGGGAGTTACTGAGATTGTTTTTGAAGTTGCGCCTGAAGGCCAGTTATACGCACCTGGCCAGCTTGCATTAAGCGTTACAGGAGTACCCGGGAATACCTTAACTGTATATATTACAACTACAG
>Ga0209023_10001208_pt1 | contig 35531 bp, 33 predicted proteins | sample LakOneMetagenome_FD_187468 | JGI IMG/M metagenome (GOLD analysis project Ga0209023, IMG submission 187468) | Freshwater and sediment microbial communities from Lake Erie, Canada (SPAdes) (version 2) | ecosystem: Environmental > Aquatic > Freshwater > Lentic | place: Lake Erie, Canada...
TCATATAATACAACAACTAAAAAAGAGATTTATCTTTACATCAGTATGAAAAAGGAACATCATATTACTTATGCAGGAAGGGAGATCCTGTTCCCGGCAATTATTAAAATAAGTTTTGCCCCTGTGATCGAATCTCTGCGAAAAATGAGCCGGGATGAAGACAGTATAGTAGCAAATTACGCAGGAACATTATTGGAAGAACTGAAAGAATACCCGATGCTGGAAGAAGGGTTTTCTGACCATGAATTATTAAAAACATATGAAAAGCCGATCTCAAAGCTATTGAGGGTTTTATTTCCAGATGCATTGGCCACAAATGAGATCAAAGGAATAACAGCGCCCTTCTACTTTAAACCATTTTTTCTTTCTGCCCGGTTCAAGAATATTATGAAAACTGCGGGAGAAAATTTTGAGATATCTGTAATGGACCTTAGTGATGATGAGATTTATATTTTTGTCTGTTGTGTTATACTTGGCCAGGTTTATCATTATAATGTTGATATCAGCCAGCCATTCAAAATATCGATTCCGGATACAAAACAACATATCACGCATATTTACAAAGTTGCATTCAATGCAGATATGATAAAAGCAGAGGCAACAGAAAAGGCCCCGGTAATTACTGCCGAAGATTATGCCTTACTGATCGACAGGTTCACAGATATAAAACTCTGGAAAGAAAAATTCCCGCCTGGCAGTTATATATTAAGTGGTATCGGGATTGTAAACCTGATGGATGTTACCGTTGACCAGTCTATCGCAGGTATTACAACGAATCTTTTATCAAAATCAGAATCAACACTCGAACAGATCGCCAATCACCTGAAAGTTATTTTTAGAAAACCGAACCTCCAGGTTGGGTATATCAATTATGAACACGATTCTTTTTGTTCAGGTCCTGAATACAAAGAGCATTACAGTATTTTATTGAGCAGCATGTATGAATGTTCCTGCGACGATTGCCTTTGTTCTGAAGGATATGAAAAACTGATCGAGAAGAGGAGCCCATTGGTTATTACAGATACAACAGCATATAATATTAATTCGAAAAGCCGGTTATCAGAAACACTTTTAAAAAAAGGCATCGGAAGTTATATTATTATTCCACTTATCTACGAAGAGGAATTACTTGGTTTTGTTGAACTTGCTTCGGAAAAAAAATACGAACTGTCTTTAGCATCGCTTAATAAACTAACAGATGTGGTGCCCGTGCTTGCCATGGCTGTAAGCCATTTTAAAACAGAAGCTACCAATGAGCTGGAAGCATTCATTCAAAGGGAATTCACACAAATACACCCGTCGGTAAAATGGCGTTTTGAAGAAGATGCGATGAAATATATCCACCAAAAAAATAACAATGAGGAGGCTGTGCTGAAAGACCTAGACTTCCCAAATGTTTACCCGCTTTACGGTCAATTGGATATCAAAGGATCATCAACCATTCGCAATGAGGTAATTCAGCAAGACATTACTACGCAGTTAACTTCGGTTAAAGGAATATTACTGCGTGCCTTTCATAAAAAACAATTACCGCTTTATGAAGAACTGAATTTCAGGATCGATGCCTATATAAAGAATATCAATAAAGGCTTACAGGCCGGGAGTGAACATGATATACTTCATTTTCTCAGAAGGGATGTGTACCCTGTTTTTGAACACCTTAAAAAAGCTGACAGGATATTAAACGGAATGATAAAAAAATATGAAGAATTACTGGACCCGCAGTTGAATGTAATATATGATGAGCGAAAAAAATTTGATGAAAGCATTGCCATCATAAACAATGCACTTACATCACATCTTGATAAAAGGCAGGTTGAAGCGCAGGAAATGTTCCCTCATTATTTTGAAAGGTATAAGACCGACGGAATAGAATTTAATATGTACGTGGGAGAATCGATCGCAAAGGGATTGGTCTTTGATAAAATATTTGTTCACAACCTACGCCTCTGGCAACTGATGGTGATGAGCGAACTTGAAAATGAGTTCAACGGCCTTAAAAAGAACCTGCAGCAACCACTTGAAATAGCATCTTTGATCATGGTTCACAGCGATCCACTTGCCATTCATTTCAGGCTGGATGAAAAACGGTTTGATGTAAAGGGCGCATACAATGCCCGCTATGAAATAATAAAAAGCCGGATAGACAAGGCATTTATTAAAGGTACAGAAGAACGGATAACGGCACCGGGTAAACTAGCCATTGTTTACAGCAACGAACAGGATGCTGCGGAATATATCAAGTACCTGAATTTCTTATCAGCAAAAGGATATTATAAAAAAGGGTCGCTTGAAAAATTCATATTGGAAGATATGCAGGGAATAACCGGCTTACAGGCACTGAGGATAAACATAAATTACACCGAAAAAATAAGGGAGAATGATAAGTTGAGTATGGCACAACTCATGAGCGCCATGGAAAAAAATTAATCCCTCAAAGCAAAATCAACGGCGGCCATTGAATGAATAAAAGTTGTATCAAATACAGGTACCGTGCAATCGGATTGTTTTATTAGTATAGGGATTTCTGTGCACCCGAAAATAACCCCTTCGGCACCCTGACTGATAAGTTTGTCAATAATGTGCAGGTATTGCTTTTTTGTTTCAGGTAAAAATATCCCCTTACTGAATTCTTTGTAAATAGTTGCATTGATAAATTCTATATCAGCTTCTGCAGGTATTATTGTTGAAATGCCATGAGAGGCAAGTTTATCTTTATAAAAATCCATCTGCATTGTATATTTTGTACCAAGCAATGCAACTGTATTTAATTTTTTGAGTTTAATGGCTTCGGCCACCGCATCTGCTATATGTATAACCGGAATATTAATAGCGGCAATCACTTTATCAGCTATATTATGCATGGTGTTTGCACCGAGCATGATACAATCTGCACCTGCAGCTTCTACCATTTTTGCAGCCTTACACATAATAACTGCAATACCTTCCCAATCCTGTTGCTCGGTGAGGATTTTAATTTCAGCAAAATCAAGGGAGTTCAAAATTATTTTCGCAGCATGTGAACCGCCCAGGGTTTTATTTACAGCTTCATTCAGGAACCTGTAATAGTCAATTGTTGAATGCCAGGTAATACCGCCGATGAGACCGATTGTTTTCATGGTTCAAAATAAATTAATATAATCCACCATTAATGTCAATGCTGCTGCCAGTTATATATTCGGCTTCGGATAAAAATTTTACAGCCTTGTATATATCCTCCGGGTTACCAAATTTTTTACCGGGTATCTTATCTTTAATCAGGTCCTGCATCTCAGCAGGAACATCTTTGATCATTCCAATATCAAAATAACCAAGGTTTAAATTATTGATGGTTATTCCTTTTGAAGCATTTTCTGCAGCGATTGCTTTTGCCATGCCCCATAACCCCGACTTTGATGCTGCATAAGCACTGGTGCCACCAATACCCATTTGTGCCACGATGGAAGAAAAATTAATAATCCTTCCAAAATTCTCTTCACGCATTTTCGGAAGAAGCGCATTGATAATATTAAACGTACCCGCAAGGTTGATGGTAATTAACTGTGCCCATTTTACCGGGTCTGCTTTATGTGCAAATGCATTGTAATTTGTACCGGCACAATTAATGAGAATTATTTTACTAAGTTTCTCTGCATGTGAAGTTGCAAAATTCTTAACATCTTCTGGGTTGGAAAGGTCTGCCCTGAACATTATATCTGTATGTTCTGTTGGGGTAGAATTATGGTAAAGCCCGATAACAGGAGCGCCTTCATCAATGAATTTTTTCATTAAAAAATGACCTATGCCGCCAGAGGCCCCGGTAATTACTATCATTATTTTTCGTTTACAGGTTTGTGTTATGACCATTTAATAATTGCCGCACCCCATGTCCACCCGGAACCAACAGCGGCAAATAAAATATTTTTTCCTTTTACCAGTTTTCCCTGCCTGTTAACTTCATCAAGTAAAATGGGGATCGTTCCGCCGGATGTATTGGCATATCTATCCATATTCGTCATTACCTTATCAAAGGGTAAACCGATTATTTCGGCAGTTTTTCTTAATATGGCGATACTTGGCTGGTGAGGGATCATCAGGTCAATATCTTTTATTTGCAGGCCGGTATCATCCAGCACCTGTAAAATTGCCTGTGGCAAAACTTTCGTGCCGGTGTTGTATACTTCCCTTCCGTTCATTAAAAAATATTGCAGGCCTTCGTCAATATTATCTTTAGTGAGCGGGATCTCAGATCCACCACCGGGAATTGTAAAATTTGATTGCCCGCTTCCGTCAGAATATAACCTGAAAGCAAGAAAACCATCGTTGCCTTCTTCGTGACTTAAAACAGCAGCACCGGCGCCATCGCCAAAAAAAACGGCATCACGTCTTTTCCAATCAGTAATTCCGGAAAACTTATCAGCCCCTATTACCAATACATGATCATAAACACCGCTTGCTATAAATTGTGCAGCAGTTGACATGGCAAAAAGAAATCCCGAACAAACAGCTGCAATGTCAAAAGCAACGGCATTACGGGCATTTAATTTATGTTGTACGATACAGGCTGTAGAGGGAGCTTTCCGATCGGGTGTTGCAGTTGCAACAATGATCAAATCAATATTTTCGGGAGTAAGTCCTGCATTTTTTATGGCTCTTTCGCCGGCACCTGCAGCCAGGTCGCTTGTTGTCTGGTTCTTATCTGCGATCCTTCTTTCTTTGATACCCAGATTTTCCTGTATCCACGCATCGCTTGTTTCAATAATAGTTTCAAGAAATTGATTGGTATATATTGTTTCGGGGACAAAAGACCCTGTGCCTGTTATTTTTACTTTTCTTACAAACTGTTTCATTACTTAAAGTGGTTTTTCATCAGCCATGTAATTCAAACGGATCGAACATGAAATAAAAATGCCCAGATCTTTCTTAAAAGGATGTGAGCATTTTTATATAGCGTATGAGGTGAATGATTCACCCTATTTTATTATTTAATTATTCAGCATCAACGGCATTACAAGCATGAGCAGTTCTTCGTTTTCTGCCTGCTCCGAAGGTTTGATGATACCCGCTTTGGTTGGGGTGCTTAATTCCATATTTATTTCTGAAGTGTCTGCGCCATTCAACATTTCTATCAAAAATTTTGCATTGAAAGCGATCTGCAGATCTTCGCCATCATACTGGCAAGCCATACGTTCATTCCCTTCAAAGCTGAAATCAACATCCTGTGCAGCAAGCTGTAATTCGTTGCCTGTAATGGTGAGGGCAACCTGGTTGGTGCTTTTGTTGCTGAATACACTCACCCTGCGCAATGCATTTTGAAAATCACTGCGGCTTACAACCATTTTATATGGATTGTCGGCAGGGATAACAACTTTATAATCCGGGAAACGTGCGTCAATCAAACGGCAGACAAGTTCTGTACCGCCATGAGTAACAAAGAGGTGGTTGCTGTTGTAAGAAACAGTCAGTTCATCTTCATTATCAGGCAAAGCCCCTTTCAAAAGGTTGAGCGGTTTTTTTGGAACAATGAAATTGTCTTTCTTCGGACAGCTTACATCTTTACGTGTATAACGCACAAGCCTGTGTGCATCTGTGGCAACGAATGTGATGCCTTTTTTATCCAGCTCAAAGAACACACCGGTCATGGCCGGGCGAAGATCGTCGTTGCTCACTGCGAAAATTGCTTTATTGATAGCAGTAACCAATGCAGAAGAAGTCATGGTAAAAGAATTGGCATCATCGGCTGCCGGTTCACGTGGAAAATTATCAGGATTTTCGCCCATTACTTTATACTTACCATTGTCGCTGGTTATTTCTACTGCGAAATTTTTATCAATGTTGAAAGTAAGTGGCTGGTCTGCGATATTCTTTAATGAATCCATTAAGATCTTGGCAGGGATACAAACCTTTCCGCTATCCTTTGCTTCAATATCCATGTGGATCTTCATAACTGTTTCCAGGTCTGTGGCAACAACAGTTAATTTGTTCTTTTCAATTTCAAACAGAAAATCTTCCAGTATCGGAAGCACGGTATTGGCATTAATTACACCACTGATCTGCTGCAGTTGTTTAAGCAGCGCCGAAGAAGAAACGATAAACTTCATAAGAGTTATTTAATATGCGCCAAAGATAAAGGATATTCTTGTCTAAAATGAGAGAAGAAATTGACCATTTTTATGTAGAAAAATCATCACTCAGGTAAACTTTTGAATCTTTCTTATAGTTACTTTGCGTCTCAGCGCCTTAGCGGTAAAAAATAACCGCGAAGACACGAAGTCGCAAAGAAAAAACATGCAACAAAAAAATATCGGCACGGAAAAAGCGCTTCAGAAGATCAGGCATTTTTGCAGCTACCAGGAACGAAGCCACCAGGAAGTAAAGGATAAATTATACAGTTTTGGTTTATATAAAGACGAAGTGGAAACGCTCTTATCGCAAATGATAGAGGAGAATTACCTGAATGAGGAGCGTTATGCGGTTGCTTTTGCCGGAGGTAAATTCAGGGTAAGGCAGTGGGGCCGGGTAAAAATAAAATATGAATTGAAACAAAAGCGGGTGAGCGATTATTGCATCAAAAAAGGGCTTGCTTCAATAGATGCCGATGATTATGAGAAAACACTGGAGAAATTATTTGAAGACAAAAATGCATCGTTGAGATCGGAGAAGAATATTTTTATCAAAAAACAAAAGATACAGGCCTATCTCATGCAAAAAGGATTTGAGCCCAACCTTATTTCGGAATATTTAAAGAAAATGTAAACTATTTAACGTAACCGCAATGTTGCAGAATTTATCTTTGCAACATGTCAGAAGATCTATTAATAGTTACAGGAAGCAAAGAAGAACAATATAGAACATTGTTGCCCCAGATAGCAGCATTGCTGGAAGGTGAGCCCGATCTTATTGCGAACCTTGCAAATATTGCAGGTGCTTTAAAAGAACAATTCAACTGGTTGTGGGTTGGATTTTATTTGGTGAAGGAAGACGATTTGGTCCTGGCGCCATTCCAGGGGCCGGTTGCCTGTACCAGGATCAAAAAAGGAAGAGGTGTTTGCGGCAAAGCCTGGGAAGAGAAAAAAACATTGATCGTTCCCGATGTTGAGAAGTTCCCCGGCCATATCGCCTGCAGCAGTTTGTCAAGGTCAGAAATAGTTATCCCGATTTTTAAAGACAATGAAGTTGTTGCAATATTAGATGTTGATAGTGAAACGCTGGATCATTTTGATGAAGTGGATGGTAAGTGGTTGGGAGAGATTTTAAAATTGGTGAACTTTTAATTTGATCGTCATTGCGAGGAACGAAGCAATCTGTGTGTCATTCCGACGAAGGAGGAATCTCATGAATATGATTGTTATACTCTTGATAAGATTCCTCCTTCGTCGGAATGACAGGTTATGTTTTTCCTGGCAATGACGTTACTTTTTAGGTTCTGGAGTATTATCCTTCCACCCCCACAAATACCTGCACGCATAAGTCCTGTATGGGCTCCATTTAGCAGAGATCTTTAGCATTTTTTCTTTCATTGCTTTTTTATCGGTTGCATCTATTTTGTATAATTTACAGATCGCCTGTTGTATACCAAGGTCATCTACTGCAAAAACATCTTCCCTGCCAAGCGTGAACATTAATATCATTTCAACCGTCCATTGCCCAACACCTTTTATCCTCGACAAATATTTTATGATTTCCTCATTGCTCATTTTATGAAGGCGCTCATCAGATATTTCTTCATCAATAAAAAAACGGCTAACGTTCAAAACATAATTTGCTTTAGCATTGCTTAAACCGATGCCACGCAGTATTTCAAATGGTGTTTCAACGATCTGTTTTGCTGTTGGTTCCTTGCCTTTGTATATCTCTAAAAACCTTTTGTGAAAAACATCAGCCACTTTGGTACTCAGTTGCTGGCTCATGATAGAATAACACAAATGCAGGTGAATATTTTTTTGTTTATTTAAAATATACGGCTCCTGCAGATCGATGATCTTTTTAATTTTTTTGTCTTTGCTTAAATGTATGATGTGTTCCATAAGGAACTCAATTTCTACAAAAAAAAGCTGTTAAACAAATGTGTCATCTGTAATGAGATACTTCGCTCCTCGGCATGACAGCAAACAAATTATCCCTCGGCCCATTTTTTAAAAGCAGGAACACGTTCCCGGCTTACAATAATTTCTTCTTCCAGGTTAAGGTTACGCAGGGAGATCTTTAAACGATTGTTGTAATAAGGTTTTATGAGATCGATCATTTTACTGTGTACGATCATTTTCCGGTTGATCCTGAAAAAAAGATATGGATCAAGCAGGGGCTCTAATTTTTCAATAGTATAATTAATGATGAAACGGTTCCCTTCCCTGTCGGCAAGGAATACGACCTTATTATCGGCATAGAAATAAGCAATTTCATCTGTCTGGATAAAAAAAGTACGGGAGCCAATTTTCGCCAGGAAACGGTCTTTGTAACGGGGTGAAAAATTCTCTTTCACATGTTCTGCCCAAACTGAATAATCTGGCGGATAAAAAGCGCTGGCCAATGACCTGTATTTCTGAATGGCAATGGCTAATGATTCTGCTGTTACTGGTTTAAGAATATAATCGATGCTGAAATGCTGAAACGCATTGATGGCATAGTTATCATACGCAGTTGTAAAAATAACAGGCCTTGATAATTTTACCTGTTTAAAAATTTCAAAACTATGCCCGTCTGATAATTGAATATCCATTAATAACAGATCCGGGTGTGGTTTTGTCTGAAGCCATTGAACACTTTCTTCAATGCTTTCAAGAGATGCTGTTATGTTTATGGAAGGGTCATATTGTTTCAGCAGTAATTTTAATCTTTCTGCTGCCAGCAATTCGTCTTCAACGATCATGATATTCATCCTTACAATCAATTAACGTGAAGTAACGGAAGTGTTACCATAAAAATATTTTCATCATTCTTTATCATTACCTCCCTGCTGCTTACGATGCGGTATCTTTTTATGATATTCTGTAAACCTATACCGGTAGAGCTTTCAACAGATTGTTTTACCTGGAGGTTGTTAGACACAACGATGGTGTTGTTGCCGTTAACGTGCACATCAATATACAATGGCCTGTTCCTGCTTACCACATTGTGTTTGATCGCGTTTTCAATCAGCATCTGCAATGCGGCAGGAATAATATGGTAATGGCCGTAAGTATCGGGGATGTCGACATTTATTTTCAATCCTCCACCAAATCTTGTTTCCAATAAAAAAATGTATGGATTGATATAATGTAATTCAGTTTTTAATTCTACCAGTTCTTTTTCATGGTTATGCAAAATGTAACGGTACACTTTTGAGAACTCTTCAATAAAACGATTGGCTTCTGAATTGTTTTGCATTACAAGAGTAGAGAGAACATTAAGATTATTGAAAAGAAAATGAGGGTTCACCTGGTTCTTCACCAGTTGCAGTTCTGCCTGTGCCGACATTCTTTTAAGTTCTTCAGCTTCTATCCACTTGGTCTTATATTCGGTAAAATAATAGAAAATAGCATTTAGCAAATGGAACAACAGGTTGGCAAGCCAGGCATAGATCAGGTTTAGTTTAAGCGGAATAAAAGTTTCTTTGAAAGAGTGATCGTGTAAAAACATGCTCACTATTATCACAATAACTGATGCTACAATTGTAGTAAGAACACTTCCTGTGACCAGGAATAATAATAAAACAGTTCCTTTATTTTTTTGTGAAGAGAAGCGTTTTTTGAAGAAAGGTTCCAGGATCATATTTGCTTCCCATATTCCACAGGTAATAGCTGTAATGGTTCCCAGTGCATAATACCATTCAATGCTGATATTAAAATACCTGTACACTTCGCACAGTACCGTACTTATATAAGTACATATAGATAGCAACAGAATAAAGATATACCTGTACCTGTGGTTGAACATAATGATGGCTATTAATATGCATCAACGGATATTACAATCATTTTGTTCACCGTTGATGCATATAATTGATGGATTTTTCAAATTCTTTTATGGGATAAGCACCCTGTCGATCAGGTGAACAACCCCGTTCCTGCAAACAATATTTGCAGCAGTAATATTGGAAGCTGTTCCGCCATTTGAATTTCCCAGTATGGTTGGCCCACCACCTGTGCCATTTGTAAGATTAATGGTCGTATTTCCGCCGGCAAGCATGGAGAGTGAACCATTGGCCAGGTCTGAAGAAAATGCACGGCCACCAACCACATGATACCTCAATACTGCAAGCAGTGTTGCAACCGGGATCTGGTTGATATCTGTAAGGGAAAGTGCGCCAAGCAAATTGGTGAATGCCTGGTTGGTTGGTGCAAACACAGTCAGCTTGGCTGTGCTCAATGTTCCTGCCAATGCAGGATCTCCTCCGGGTGCAGAAGTTGCCCTGGTAACTGCTTTTACAAGCGAGTCAAGTCCCGATGCAATGGCAGTTTCAACAATATTACCAACAGGTGGATTTAGCACACGCCCGATCTTGTGAATTACACCATTGTCGGCGCTGATATCGGCAACAGTTACTTTAATGCCATTTACATACACACCGCTTGCGTTTTTGGTAACAAAAACAGAGTCGCCGCTTGCTGTAACTACTTTGGCATTTGGGCCAGCAGGAACATCAGCCGCCAAAACTTTAGCACCCAATGTATGATATAATAACAGGGAGCTTAACTGAGCAGTGCTTAATGAATTGATGGCAGCTGAATTAATACCGGAAGCTGCAAATGCCGCGTCATCTGGTGCAAAAACAGTGTAGGGGCCGGTTCCGCTTAATGTGGTATTAAGTCCGGCCCGTATTACAGCCTGCTCCAACAGACTGAGGTTTGCATCGGCCACAACTTTGTCTGTTATAGTGTTTGATGCAGCAGGGGCTGGATCATCACTTTTGTTGCACGCTGCAAAACCTGTTGAAAGAATGGTTCCCATCAGCAAAGCGATGAACCATTGTGTGGATTGTTTTTTGATCTTCATGTTTTAATGGTTTATTTACCATTATTACAAACAAGCGTAAAAAAATATCCGGGAAAAGAGTGGGTTGTATAAAAGAAAGGGGTGAATTGTTTATCTCAAGGGTGAATTGAAAACGAATTTGCCATCGTCAAGAGGTTTAAGGGCATAAAGGTTGACCAAAGTTTATTTCCGGAACCTTTAAGCCCTTAAACTATATTACTCCATTCCCCAGCTCATGCCACCATCTTTTTCATCTTTTAATAAGATGCCTATCTGTGTAAGCTGGTTGCGTATCTTATCAGACGTTGCGAAATCTTTTTTTGATTTTGCTTCCTTGCGGATATCGATCAGTAATTGCATGACCCCTTTCAATATTTCGTTGTTTGAACCGGCCATGCTTTTTAATCCAAAGATGTCTTCCAGGAAAATTCTGAATTTATCTTTCATCATCTGAATGGTCATTGCGTTGAGTGCATCGGCAGGGATCAGTCCGTCTTTAATGGAATTAATGATCGGTGCGATCTCAAACATATTGGCCAACACTTTTGGTGTGCTGAAATCATCATCTGTAAATTCTTCAAACTCGTTCAGCCAGTTCACAATTTTAAGATCAAGTTCAGCATCTGTTGCAGTATCATTATTTCCAACAGGCAAATTTTGCAACACTTCATATGCTTCCCACAGTCTTTTAAAAGCTTTTTCACTTGCAACCAACGCTTCACTGCTGAAATCCAGTGTGCTCCGGTAATGGCTTTGTAAAATAAAAAACCTGATCGTCATCGGGTGAAATGCCTGCGTAAGCAACGGATGATCGCCACTAAACAACTCCGTTAGTTTGATCACATTGTTATAACTCTTCCCCATCTTTCTTCCGTTGATGGTGATCATATTATTGTGCATCCAGTACCTTACCGGTGCATGGTGGTTGCAAATGGTACTTTGTGCGATCTCGCTTTCATGATGTGGAAACTGAAGGTCCATTCCCCCGCCATGAATATCAAATTCGGCACCCAGGTATTTTGTTGCCATGGCCGAGCATTCAATATGCCAGCCCGGGAAACCTTCTCCCCACGGGCTTTTCCAGCGCATGATGTGTTCGGGTGCGGCAGATTTCCACAAGGCAAAATCGGCACTGTCCCTTTTCTCTTCCTGCCCATCCAGTTCACGGGTGTTTTCCAACAGATCGTCAAGGATCCTGCCGCTGAGTTTACCATAATCATGGCCTGCGGCATATTTTTTCACGTCAAAATAAACAGAACCATTTACTTCATAGGCATAACCTTCTTTAATGATCTTCTCGATCATGTTTATCTGTTCAACGATATGCCCGGTTGCAGTTGGTTCTATGCTTGGTTCAATGTTGTTGAACTGTTTCATGGCCCAATGATACAGGTTGGTATATTTCTGTACCAGTTCCATTGGCTCCAATCGTTCCAGCACTGCTTTTTTGGATATCTTATCTTCTGCTTCACGGCCTTCTTCTTCAAAATGACCGGCATCTGTAATGTTGCGAACGTAACGAACCTTATTTCCTTTATATGTGAGGTAACGTAACACCACATCAAAAGTGATATAGGGCCTTGCGTGGCCAAGGTGGCTCTCACCGCTAACGGTAGGACCGCAGACATACATCCCAACATGGCCTGCTGTTATTGGTTTAAACTCTTCTTTCGTTCTTGAATATGAATTATAAATTTTTAATGGCATTGTATTATTTTTTATCCGGCTGTTGTAATTTCTTCAATACTAGTGGCGTCGTCCCGCAATAGGCGGGATACAATACAACTATATTAAACAACCAGGCTTTATGTAAATATGAGTTTTGAGTTATGTGCCGGGGCACAAAGATATTAAGCTATGCCGCAAGGGCAACAGGAAAGATAAAAATAATATGAAGTGCTGAACTTTTTCATCTGTTGCAATTTACTCTTTTTTGTAATACAAATCGGCGATGATAGGGAAATGGTCGCTCATTTTTTTCTTTACACGAACATACTGTTCTACACTAAACGACTCACTTGAAAATATATTATCTATACGGAGTGTTGGCGAAATGCCGTAAAATGTTCGGCCAATACCCGTGCCTTTTTCTGTAAAAGCATTCTTTAACCCCTTGCCGATCCTGCTGTAAGCATAACTGTTGGGCACATCATTGAAATCCCCGCAAACAATAACGGGATATGGGCTTTTGTCGATCTCTTCTTTTATACGGTCGCTTTGAATATGGCGTTTTAAAAACCCTGTTTTGAATTTTGAGATGATATTTTTTGATCGCTCAAGATCGTTCTCATCTTTCAAAGAAGGATCATCTATATACCTGAGATTGTTATCGCTGAACTTCAATGACTGTAAATGGATATTAAAGACCCTGAATGTATCCATATCTTTAACAATATCGATGTATTGAAATATTGAATTGTAATCGTGCGGCGCATAGCTGACCGTTTGCTTGTTAATGATCGGGTACCGGCTGAAAGTGATGATACCAAAATGATGGTTGTTGTCGAAATCAAGCTTCCTGTTGTAAGAGAAATGATAGTCTTTCATATCCAGCCGCTTCATAAAATCCGGGATATAATTTATGGCAGATTTTATACTATCACTGGCAACCATTTCCTGGAAACAGGCAACATCGGGCAGATAATTATTGATCATGCTGATCATTTCTTTCTTTACTTCGGGATGTGTTTTGTGTTCAAGGATATCAAAATGTTCAACATTCCAGCTCATTGCACGGATATCCGCCGGTTTTTTATTCATAGAAAATTCTGAAGAAAGCCTTAACCGTACAAGGTTATTCAATGGCCACCACGCAAGCAGGATTGCAATAATACTTATTAACATGAACCATGGTTTTGTAAACAACCAGAAAACAACAAAGCCGATCAAGAGTATCAGTAAATAGAAAGAAGCAAGAGTAAAAAATCCAATGAACCAGAAATGAGAAGGGTTGAACCAGTTACCATAACAGCCCAGTAAAAATAACAGGGCAACAGCTATATTCGCCACCAGGAAAATTCGTTTGGTAAACAGCCTTAGCTTTTGGGTAGACATGTATTAAAGATAAAACAGAAATAATTTGGAAATCAATCAATTTGGAAATTTGGAGATATGCAGAACCTTCAATCATGTAAGTATAATTTCCAAATCTCCAAATTATGTATTACAGATCTTCATCAGCAGCTTTTTTCAATATCTGCTTTTCTTCATCAGTTAAAAACTGGTAGCCCCGTTGATTTATTTTATCCAGGATCTCATCAACACGCTGCTGTGTTATGATCGCTTTTTTGCTGTAAGGACTGCGATTGCCGGTATTGTAAAAGATCTTGTTTTTTGTATTGCTTTTCCCGTTTTTTTTGTTCGGGTTAAAAAGGTTGATGAACCAATCGTATAAGTTGTTCATCCATACACTGCCATCCCAACCTTTTCTCATTAATACCACAAACAGGAAACCGGCGAGCGCACCTCCAATATGTGAAAGACTGTATGCAGCATTGTAAGAAGAAACGCCAACGAGGTCAATGATAATGTAGATGGCCATCAGCACCCAAATTGGTATGCCGCCCCTGATCTGCGTAAAAAATTTATGATTGGGAGACAATGATGTTGTTGCCATTGCAACAGCCATGGTTGCCGCATTGGCGCCAAGTAATGCCGAACTGTTTACCTGGGCGTGGATAGGAGGAATTAAATAATTGGCAGCAATGAAAAAGATACCGCCAAGCAAACCGCCATAAATATAAATGGAAATGATCTTATCATTGCCTGTCATTTCCTGCAGGATATAACCGAAAGCCCAGAGCCAAAGCATGTTGCTGATGATTCGGATGAGCTGGCTCCCGGTATCGCTGAACATATAAGTTAACAATGTCCAGGGCCGTTCACTTAGTTTGGTGAGACTGGCAGGAAGCTCAAACCATTGTACAACCTGAGCATTGTAAAGCTCTGGTGTTTGCTGGTAAAAGAAATAGGCAACCTGTACCGTTAGGAGAATTAAAAAAAAGATCACGTTCAGGGTAAACAGTCCCATCAATGCATTGCCATCCTGCCCAAGGCTGAACCTGTGGCGTTTTACATTCTTATATTCCTGGTATCTGTCCGACTCTCCCATTTGTATGCTGATTACGATTGTAAAAGTACAAAGCCAAAAAACAAAAAGATGTTAACTAATATTAATAGAATGTATGTTTATTGGTTTTATTCCAGTAAAAGACAATAAGAAATCCAATTAGAGCCCCGCCGATATGGGCAAAGTGTGCTATACCATCTCCCTGCACCTGCACAACACCGCCAAAAACATCTAAAGCAATAAAACCAAGAACAGCCCATTTTGCTTTTACAGGAATGGGGATCGGGATAATATATAATTGTGTGTTGGGAAAAAGATATCCGAAAGCAGCCAGCAAACCCATAATAGCCCCCGATGCACCAACAGTACAAGAAGCACGTAATATTGTCTGGTATGTGTTTATATCATATAGCTCATGGCTGTGGTCAATTGCCCAGAAATCATGAGCATAGGAGCCCATTTGCACAAGCCCTGCGCCTACTCCGCAAATCAGGTAAAAGATCAAAAAGCGTTTTGGCCCCCAAACCCTTTCAATGATACTTCCAAACATCCACAGTCCAAACATGTTGAAGATAATATGCATGAAACCCCCATGCATGAACATATACGTAACCAGCTGGTATGGCCTGAACATCTCGGATTTATAATGGTGTAAAGCAAACAGGTCATTTACTTTATTCAATTGCTCCATTCCGCCAAAAGCAAGCTGTGCAAAAAATACCAGCGCATTAATAATAATAAGGTTTAAAACGATCGGTGTTGTTCTTTGAAAACTATTTCCGTATGCCATTGAACAAAGTTAAATGTAAATGATCTATTTCAGTTTAAGTAATGCCACGCATTCTATATGATGTGTGTGTGGAAACATATCCACGGGCTGAACTTTTTCTACTGTATATTTTTCGCTTAACAAGTTAATATCCCTTGCCTGGGTTGCCGTGTTACAACTTACGTATACGATTTTAGGCGCAGCTATCTCCAGCAGTTTTATCACCAGTTTTTCATGCATGCCAACCCTGGGAGGATCGGTAATGATAACATCCGGCCGCCCGTGTTTGTTAAAAAAATCGTCATTACATATCTTGATAACGTCGCCGGCAAAAAAATGTGCGTGGTCAATATTGTTTGCCGCGGCATTCTTTTTGGCATCTTCAATGGCGTCTTCTATTACTTCAACACCAATAATTTTTCTGGCATGTTTGCTTACAAAAATCCCGATGCTTCCTGTGCCGCAATAAAGGTCGTATACAGTTTCGGTACCGGTAAGCCCGGCAAAATCACGTGCCACTGAATATAATTTTTCTGCCTGTTTGGTATTTGTCTGGAAAAAGGATTTAGGGCTGATGATAAATTCAAAATCTTCCAGCCGTTCGGTTACATATCCTTTGCCTGAATAAACCTGGGGCGTGAGGTCATAAATACTGTCGTTCCATTTTGGATTGATCGTATATAGCAATGTGGTAATAGAAGGAACCTTTGCCAGGAGGTGATCAAGCAACAATATCCTGTTTGCTTCATCTTCATGGTTAAGGCAAATGTTCACCATCAGTTCTCCCGTATTGCAATACCGGATAATAATATTGCGTAACCATCCTGTATGTTCTTTAATATCGTAAAAAGCAAAACCCTTTTCTTTTGCAAAATCGCGGATAGTGTTGCGAACCTTGTTATTTACATCGTCCATCAAATAACATTCAAAAATGTCGATCACTTTATCGAAGATCCTCGGTACGTGAAAACCAAGGGCATCCTGTTGTGCTACAATATTTTCAGAACCGATCTCTTCATTGGTTAAAAACCGCTTATTGCTAAAAGTGAATTCCAGTTTGTTGCGGTAATGAATGGTATCATCAGAACCGATGATCGGCAGAAATTCCGGCAGGTCAACCTTTCCGATACGTTTAAGATTTTGTTCAGCCTCCTGTTGTTTATATGCCAGTTGTTTTTCATAAGGAAGCATTTGCCATTTACATCCGCCGCAAACACCAAAATGCCTGCAGAAGGGAGTTAGCCTGTCGGCAGCCGGCTTTTTAATTTTCAATGCACGGGCTTCGGCCCAGTCCTTTTTATTTTTGGTAAGCAGGATATCTGCAGTATCTCCCGGTACGGCCCCGGAAATAAATATCACTTTTCCATCGTGGCGGGCAAGCGCCTTTCCTTCAGCTGCATAATCGGTAACAACAATGTCTTCAAGGATGATATTCTTATTCTTTTTTTTCACGGGGCAAAATTAACCTATATAATATGAAAAGGCGTTTGTTAACGATTTGTAATTTTTCCGCTGCCGGTAAAGCCTTAAATGCGTATAAACGGCACATTTTAAATACATTTGTTCACTTTTATAAAATACTATGAGGATAATTTTTACAATTCTGATTTCTTTGCTGGCCTGCCAGTATTCATCAGCCCAGGGATATTCCGTTACTTTAAATGCGCCGGCCTATAAATCGGGCATTGTTTACCTGGCCTATCACATGGGTAAAAATTTAAATGCGGTAGATTCTGCCGCGATCAGCGACAAGGGAACAGCTTTTTTCCATGGAAAGGAAAAGCTTCCCGGCGGGATCTATGCGATCGTTTTCCCAGGCAAAACACTGACGGCTGATTTCTTTATTGATAAAGAACAAACGATAACGATCAAGGCAGATACAACAGACCTTGCCAATATGGTCGTTTCCGGAAGCAAGGAAAACCCCATGTTTCAGCAATACCAGAAATTCGTTTCTGCAAAAGGTGTTTTGCTTCAGAAAGAGAGGATCGCATACAGCGAATCCAAGACAAAAGCCGATTCCTCTTTGCACGAAGCCAACTATACCCGCTATAACAAAGAGCTGAATGATTACAGGGACAATATCATTAAAACCCAGCCGCAATCTATGATGGCAGCATTGTTCAATGCGATGAAGGAGCCACCATACCCAACCAAGGTTCCTGTAACACACCAGGATTCAATTGACAATTATAATTTTTACAAAGCGCATTACTGGGATGGGATCACGTTCATGGATGAACGCGTTATACGCACCCCGTTCTTTTTACCCAAGCTGGAAAGGTATTACAGGGAAGTAATGCCGCAGGCGGCCGACAGTATTATAAAAGATGCTGACTATAAATTATTGCTGGCACGTTCCGCCCCGGAAATGTATAAGTTCCTGCTTAACTGGTTCACAGATGAGTATATTAACCCGAAGTACATGGGCCAGGATGCGGTGTTTGTACACTTGTTTGAAAAATATCACAGCAAAGGAGTGAGCAGCTGGCTGAATGAAAAACAGATGGAGATCATCACCCGCCGTGCATATATGCAGATGTCGAACCTGATCGGGGAAAAAGCAGCCAACCTGGAAATGGTTGATACAGCGGGAAAACCAACTGCGTTATACGACCAGGAGGCGCCTTATACGGTTGTTGTTTTCTGGGACCCAACCTGCGGACATTGTAAAGAAGAAATACCACGGATCGATTCTGTTTACAGGGCATCGTGGAAAGACCATCATGTAAAGATCTATGCAGTGCTTACAGAAAACCAGCAAACAGAATGGATCAAGTATATCAACGAACATAAGATAGGAGACTGGACAAATGTGTACCAGACAAAAGACCAGGAAAAAGCGGTAACAGATTCACAAAGGCCGAGCTACAGGCAACTGTACGATGTGATCATGACGCCCACATTATATTTACTGGACAAAGAAAAAAGGATCATTGGAAAAAAACTCACCTGGAAACAGATCAATGACCTGATGGAAGTAGATATAAAGGCAAAAGCGGCTAAAAAATAAACCCAACAAAATAGTTTTATCAATGAAGAAATTTTACCTGTCGTTTGCAATGCTGGTTTTTTTATCATCTGCGTACTCGCAAACGATATTTACTTATGGCAGCAATGCTGTTAGTAAAGATGAGTTTTTAAGGGCATACAATAAAAACAACACACCTGTAAAGGATAAAGAAAAGTCGCTGAGAGAATACCTTGAGCTATACAGCAATTTTAAATTAAAAGTAAAGGCCGCAGAAGAGTTACGCCTGGATACACTTGCGCAGATACAATATGATATTGAAAATTTCCGCCACCAGGTAGAAGAAAATTACATGAGTGATGAAAAAGGGTTGGCAAAGCTGATGGATGAAGCCTTTGAGCGCAGCCAGAAAGACCTTCATGTAGTTCATTTTTCTGTTTCTATAGATCCTTCGGCAAAACCGGAAGATACGTTAAGGGCATACAGGAATATTATTGCTGCATATGAATCATTGAATGCCGGCGATAACAACTACCAACAGGTTGCAGACAAAAACAACATCAGGTTTGGAGACCTTGGGTTCATCACTGTTTTCACCGTGCCGTATTCTTATGAAAATATTATCTACTCATTGAAACCGGGCCAGGTAAGCAAAGCCTATCGTTCAAAAACAGCGTGGCATTTATTTAAAGTAACGGAAGAAAGAAAGAGTATCGGCAAATGGAAAGTAGCACAGATACTTTTTACTTATCCGCCGGCAATTGGTGAAGCTGACAGGGCTGTCATAAAACATAAAGCAGACTCTGTATACGAATTGCTGAAGAAAGGAGATGATTTCGGAAAACTTGCAAAAGAATTCAGCGATGATAAACTTACTTATATGACCGGTGGTGAAATGCCTGAATTCGGAACCGGTAAATTCGACAGCGATTTTGAAACTGAAGTTTTTAAACTAAAAGAGGATGGGGATATTACAAAACCATTTACAACGCAGTTCGGGATACATATTGTAAAAAGGCTTGGTTTTACAGCAACTCCAACTGACAAGGAAAATTCGGCACTGCAGTTTGAACTAAAACAAAAGGTACAACAAGACTCAAGGATAAACAGCGCTAAAGAAAAATTTGCAAAAGACATTCTCTCTACGATCGTGTACAAGAAAAATGCAACAGTAAAAGATGCGGAACTTTTCAGGTATGCCGACAGTGTATCAAAAGATTTTTCTGTAGACAATTCAACAAAATTTCCCATCAGCAATAAAACGATCGCAACATTTAAGAACGGATCATTAAAAGGAAGTGATTGGTTAAAATTTGTGAGGGAATACAAATCAAACACAGAACAATATAAAGGAGAAGCGAACACAGAGCTGTGGGAAAAATTTGTAACCATATCTTCTTTGGAATATTACAAAAAACACCTGGAAGAATACAACGAAGACTTTAAATACCAGATGAAGGAATTTAAAGAAGGGAATATGTTATTCGAGATCATGGAACGAAACGTTTGGAGTAAGGCTGCAGCAGACACTGTCGGGTTACATAGTCATTACAATGCAAATAAAACAAATTACAAATGGGCAGCCAGTGCGGATGTGCTCATCTTTAACTGTTCCAATGAAAAGGTTGCAGCCAGTGCAATGGAATCGGTTAAAAAAGGAAAGTTATGGAAAGAAATTGCAGATTCATCCGCTGGCGCCATACAGGGAGACAGCGGCCGTTATGAACTTAGCCAGATCATCATTGACAGTACAAATAAAACCAAACCTGAAAAAAATAGTTTTTCTGCAATCGTGAAAAATTCTGATGGTACAGCAACATTTGTAAAATACATCAATGTATATCCCGGCGACCAGCAACGTAATTTTGAAGAAGCACGGGGATTGGTTATAAATGATTATCAGAATGTGCTTGAAAAAAAGTGGCTTGAAGCGCTGCACAAAAAATACCCGGTAATTATCAATGAAGCGGCTGTAAAACAAATGCTTAACTAGCAAGACATTACATAGTAGTAAAAGCCTGCCAGCATCTGTTGGCAGGCTTTTTGTTTACGGCCACTATACTAATACGTGAGGTGTACAGCTTTCATTTAGTGAGTATCAAAAACAATTTATTAACCAAAAGAAAAAAAATGAAAAAAGTATTCAGCGTTTTACTTGTAACAGTAATTGCCTTATCGGCAAGCGCACAAAAGACCTATGTGCAAGGGGGACTTAATCTTGCAAACATTACAAAAACAAATAATGGTGAGACAGAAAAAAACAATATGCTCCCAACATTCAATGTTGGCTTGATGCACCAGTTCTCATTGTCCAACTATGCAGGTATTGAAACAGGATTGTTATTCACAGGAAAGGGATCTAAGGCAGAAACGTATTTCGCCGGCGGGAATGATTATGTAAAAACTAAATTCAATCCGCTTTACCTGGAAATGCCGGTAAATTTTGTTCTGAAGATCCCTGTTGATAAGAGTTCCGGCTTCTTTGTACATGCAGGACCTTATGCAGCAGTAGGTGTTGCCGGTAAATCAAGGTCTGATTCAAAAGTTGGGGTTATTACATCTTCCTCATCAAAGAATATTAAATTCAGCAATGACGATCCTTTAACAACAGAACAGGAAGATGCAGGATATGATAAACTAAAACGTTTTGATTTTGGATTGAACTTTGGAGGAGGCTTCGAATTTCAACACGTGATACTAAAAGCAAATTACGGTCTTGGCCTCACGAAAATAAATTCAACACAAAGCGATAACAATGCGAATGATAAAAATAAATATCGTACTGTAAGTTTTTCTGTGGGAATTCCGATAGGAAAATAAAAGAGTTTTTTATACTAAAAGTGCTGATATGAATATATGTTGATTACATATTCATATCAGCACTTTTTAATATGGCATACTATAATTCTTTTACAACATTTGCAACGATCTGCGGTCGTCCCAACGTATAATAGTGAAGAACAGGAACACCGGCCTTTTTCAATTCTTTAGATTGTTGTAACAACCAGGCAGCACCAACTTTTTCAACATCAAGGTCATTTTTACAAATGGCGATTTCATTGGCAAGGTCTGCAGGAAGGTCTATGTGAAATGTTTTAGGGAGGATGGTTAATTGTTTTTTTGTATAAACGGGTTTTAATCCCGGAATGATTGGAACTGTGATACCGATCTCCCTGCACGCATCTACAAAAGCAAAATATTTTGCATTGTCGAAAAACATCTGTGTAATGATATAATCTGCACCAGCATCAACCTTGGCTTTTAAATATTTTAGATCGGTATCCATATTTGGCGCTTCAAAATGTTTTTCCGGGTAACCGGCAACGCCAATACAGAACTTTGTCTGCGATGTATTCTTCAGGTCTTCTTCCAGGTAAACGCCCGAATTTAAATTGTTCACCTGCCTTAACAGATCAATCGCATATTTATGTCCGCCAGGTTCGGGTTCAAAAGACGATTCATTTTTTGCAGCATCGCCGCGAAGCACCAATACATTATCAATACCAAGATAATTGAGGTTGATCAGTGCGTCTTCTGTTTCGTTTACACTAAACCCTCCGCAAATAAGGTGAGGGACAGTATCCACATTATATTTATTCATGATGGCAGCACAGATAGATTCTGTGCCCGGACGTTTGCGAACCACTACTTTTTCAAAAGTGCCATCTGCTTTTTTCTTGAACACATGTTCACTGCGGTGATAGGTAACATTGATAAATGATGGTTTAAAGACCATTAACGGGTCTAAATGCTGGTAAAGAGACTGAATACCCTTGCCTTTTAATGGCGGAAGAATTTCAAAAGAGATAAGCGTGTCTTTTGCCTGGTTAATATGTTCTATTACTTTCATAAAGTTTCAAATGGTTGTAAAGATAAAGCCAAAATGAAAAAAACCTTGTGTTTGTAGCACAAGGTTTTAATTTAAAGGCGAATTATTACAACAATGATTTATTTTTTGGCAATAAAACTATGGATCGCAGCTGTTGTTATTTTCCAATTTCCGTTGGAAAGTTTTTTCCAGTTTAAAGAAAAGGCCCCTTTAGGATGCTCAACTATTGTGTCTTTAACTACCACATCAAATTCATACGTTCCTGTGTAGCCTGCATTTTCACCTGTTGACCATGACTGTAATTGAAAGGCCTTAAAATTACTGACTAAGTTTATATTGGGGCTGATCCATTTATCAGATATTTTAGTTTCATTGTCGGCAATTAAATTATCATCGATAAGTAAGGCATCATTTGCAAACAGGTTCTTTACCGCTGCGGAATCATGGTTGCTCCAGCTATTGCCCCAGTTCCTGACCAAAGAATCTACAGGAGCATTTATAACAACGGTTTTGCTGCCGGTTGCTTGCAGGAGATGATTGCGCCTATTGCCAGCATGAACCAAAAAGTTTTTTTCATTTTATGTAAGGTTTATATTTCTATATTAATTCTGTTACTGTTTATGTTATGGTGTAAAGTTTACCAGTTCTAGTGAAAAGTCTACAAACATTGCCCCTGTTGCAGACTGGTCATATTCCAGTTGTTTAACCAACACATTCGCTTCATTGTACCATTCCTTATCTTCCAGACTATTACTGTCATGACCTTCAATATGATAACAGGATATTGTTCCAAAGGGAACAGTTACATTTTCATTGATGGCCATCACGGTAAAATCTTCATAATCGCCGGCAGCGCCGCTATAAGTTAACCTCCAGGTGTCGTTTACAACAGCAGGTATCTTATATTTCAATTGAGTTATATTGTTTACATAATCGTAATAACCAGTTGTTGCTTTTCGAATGTATGATGGGGCCCCTGCGCCGGTAAGTACCCAATACTGTTCGCCACCGAGTGTTTGAGAACTTGTTATGGTAGCCGTAACATTCATTGTAGAAACAACAGCGCCCGTTTCATCAAAGTCGGTGTACTTATAAACCCATGAGCTTCCCAATTTAAGGTCGCCGGAAACAACCGGCACAGGATCTGGGTCACTCTTTTTACATGAGATAACAGCAACAACAAGGAATGCTAATAAAATATTCTTTTTCATAAATTATTTTTTTGCGGTGATATAAATAGATTTTGTATTAGAAGAAAAGAAAGTGCATAATGAAATAAAATTAATTTTCAGTGAGGCTGGCAGAAACATTTGCCTTTTCATCTCCATTTCTGTTACCCGTGAGTGTAAGTCCGTTAAAAGCGACCGAAACTTTGCCAGTTACGATTGAAACTGTTATCGTGCCTGCTGTTCCCGATTTTAAAAAATAGGACTGGCTGATATTGTCTGCCGGACTGGGGTTATAATCCACATGATTGATATATAGATTGGCAGCACTTGCTGTTATATCTGCATCCGTAGTTACGATAGTGTAACTGGCATTGGCTGCAGGTTTTTGCAAAAACTTCAGGTTAAAGGCAAGTTTCCTTGCAAAACCACCAACAGCAGGAAGGTCTATTACTGCGTTCAACTGCCACTTGCTGCCGTTAGCGGCACCGGCCAAAACAACATTTTCATAAACAGTACCAAAGGTTAATGTATTTGCAGCAACCGGTGTTGCCGGCGTATCATCTTTTTTGCAGGAAAATATAGAAGCAACAACAAATAATAATAGTAAACTCTTTTTCATAAATCATTTTTTAATGAGGAATAAAAGTAGTGTTAACAGCCCTCCTAAAAAATGTGAAAAAAGTAGTAATTATATGAGCCCGGTTTTTTTGAGAGCTTCGGAACGGGAGTTCACCTGGAGCTTTTCATAAATGTTACGTATATGCGTACGGATGGTTTCCTGTGATAAAAAAAGGAGATCGGCAATTTCCTTATACCGGAACCCTTTTGCCAGCTCTAGTATTATTTCCTGCTCCCTGCGGCTAAGAGAATGATAAGAATCGTTTTTACTGTTTCCTGCCTGCTGAAATGCCTCAATGACTTTCCGGGCGATCTGGCTGCTCATGGGAGAGCCCCCATTGTGAAGATCATTGATAGCATCAATAATTTTTTCAGGAGCTGTATTTTTCAGCATGTAGCTGGTTGCACCGGCTTTGATAGCCTTAAATATATTTTCAGCATCATCAAAAACTGTAAGCATCATGCATTGAATGTGCAGGTGTACGGCTTTTAATTTATACATACATTCAATGCCACTCATGCCCGGTAACTCAATATCAAACAAAGCCATATCAACAGGTTCTTCTTTCAGAACACTCAGTGCATCTTCTGCATTTGCATATGCTGTTATTGCCGTTTCGGGAAAAGCAACTGTAATTAAATGCAACAGGTAATTGCGGATCTTATCATTGTCTTCAATGATTGCTATGGATGCTATTGGCATAGTTCAAATATCACTTAAGATTACCGTACCTGCAATAGTAAAATAGTAGTACAGGTTTTACCTGTTAATCCGGAGATGCCTTTAAATATGAATTAATGTGTATATCACCTATCCGGCTTAAAATAAAAATCTTCGTTTAAGCTAAAACGTTTACCTTCTGTTTAAATGCTAATAAATGGCCACAAAAACAGGAATAGGGTTCAGTAATAAGACCGATTCATTTGCAGCCGGACAGGAGGCTTCATTAAAAGCAATCGATGATATTGGTTCTTCCGTTTTAAATGTTGTCATTATTTTTTGCAGCGGAAAACACAATCCGCAACATTTTTTAGATGGCGTAAGGTCGAATACCGGCAATACTCAACTGATAGGAGGTGCCGCTATGGGAATATTTACGAATAAAGAGTTGAGTTACGAAGGCTATGAAGCCAGTGTAACAGTTTTTTCATCTGATACGATACAATTTCAAATATTCTCCCAACCGGGCCTGGATAAAAATGAATACGATGCAGGATTGGCAATAGGCAAACAGGTCAGTGCAGCGGGAACTGCTAATGATAAAGGTTTATTGGTATTTTATGATACCATCAAACAAGCATCTCCCCCCATGCTGAATTTTGCAACACCATTGTTTACTGCCATAGAAGAACAGGTAAATCCCCGGATATGCTGTGCCGGGGCCGGACTTGTAGGAGACCTGAAATTAACAACCTGTTTCCAGTTCTTTAACGACGCTGTGTTAAAGCAGCATGTTCTTGCCATGCTGATAAGCGGTGATTGTAACATGTACAGCACGATCATGCATGGATGTAAACCGGGTAGCAGTTATAAAACCATCACCCGTGCAGAAGGCCCTGTTGTTTACGAAATTGATGGCCGCCCGGCCATTGATGTAATTGATGAACTGTTTGGCACAGACCACAAAGTACCCTGGAATGAATTTCCTTTTTTTGTAACACTCGGGCTTAACAGGGGCGACAAGTACGGCGATTTTAATGAAGAAGATTATGCAAACAGGTTGTGCCTGGCCATTGATCCGGATAAAAAAGCGTTGGTAATGTTTGAACCCGATCTGAAGGCCGGAGACGAGATACAACTCATGCACCGGGGCATTAACCTGGATTATATTCACACGGGTATTGACCTGCTCAGGAAAAAATCGGAGAACAAAAAACCCCTCTTTTATTTCTACATTAATTGTGGCGGCAGGGCAAAACCTTTTGCCGGAGGAGAACTGGAAGATGTGGCAGAAGTACAAAAAGTAATTGGCGACGAAGTTCCGTTCACCGGATTTTATTCAGGGGTTGAAGTTGCAAAACTGGGAGAACATTTACAGGCGCTCGACTGGACCGGCGTTCTTTGCCTGCTGACAGAAGATTAACACATGAATAAAAAATCAGACCAGATCATACAATTGGAAAAAGAACTTGCTTATTATAAAAAGCAGGTTGATTTACTTTCAGGCAGTACACTTACCAATCAATATGCGTTTACACAACTCAGTAATGTATGCAGGAAATATATAAACGGTTTCCAGATCATTGCCGACATACAACGTTCCTATAGTTTTTATTCACGCAAAGAAGTATTGTATGAAAACTTCCTGGAAGGAATTTTAGCACAGATGTTTTTAGACAGGGTTGTGCTTCTTGAAATCATTCCCGGTACGAATGAAATGAAACCAGTTTTGTGGAAAGGTTACAACGAAGAGGAAAGTGTGTGCATGAGTAATATATCGATTGCAATGCCCGAAACATTCCTGGAAGAAAAAAAATCGATCCTTGTAAACAATGAAGCTGCACCGGATGTATTTGAAATGCATATACAAAACAGCTTATTGGCACCGCATTTTATACTCACGCCGCTGGTGAAGAACCAGCAGGCATGGGGGGCGTTGTATGTTGCGATGCAAAAAGACATTAATACCATATCGTATATCCCTTTGGTGAGGTCGAACATCAATATGTTTGAATCGCTGGCAGGCATGATCTCTGCCATGACACAGCAACTGGAACAGCGGGAAGAAATGGAAAAGGAACGAAACAGGATCGCACGTGATATGCATGATGATATCGGCTCTGAGCTTTCTAAAATTTCGATAACATGTGAAAATTTAAAACAAGAGTTTCCCGAACGAACCGATATGCTGAAAGACCTGGATATTATAAAAGATTCAACAGGTTCTATCGTCAATAATATCGGTAACATCATATGGGCGCTGAACCCGGTAAATAATACATTAGAAGGATTAATGGGTTACCTGCGTGAATATGCATTTGAATATCTTGAAATGCACCAGCTTGCTGTTGTATTTGATCTTCCCGAAAACCAGGAAGATCTTGTCATTTCACATGAATCAAGAACTCATATTTTTATGGTGCTGAAAGAAGCGCTTCATAATATTGTTAAGCATGCTGCGGCAACATCTGTTGAAATAGTGATCTCAATTGTTTCAAACAAAATGTACTGCTCAATTTCCGACAACGGCAGCGGGTTCTCAACAGAGAGGAACAGCCTCTTTGGAAACGGCCTGCGCAATATGCAGCAAAGAATAACTGAAACAGGCGGTAAGTTTACCGTTCAATCAAATTACCGGGAAGGAACAAGATTGCAGATAGAAGTGCCGCTATAAATAAAGCTGTTAAAAAAAACTGTCAATACGAAGTTATTATCCCGGATAACTTATTTTTACAGATCATGAGTCTTACTATACAAACACAGAACCTTGTTAAAAGATATGGCAGCCGTACGGTTGTAAAGAATGTATCATTTAATTTAAAACAGGGCGAAATTGTCGGGCTGCTTGGCCCCAACGGAGCCGGTAAAACCACTTCTTTTTACCAGGTAGTTGGGTTGATAAAACCCGATGAAGGAAAAGTTTTCCTCAATGAACTTGATATCACCAAACTACCCATGTATAAAAGGGCGCAGATGGGGATCGGGTACCTGCCACAGGAAGCAAGTGTTTTCAGGAAGTTAAGTGTAGAAGACAATGTACTGGCAGTGCTGCAGATGACAAAACTCAATAAAGCACAACAAAAAGAAAAGCTTGAATCACTGTTGAATGAATTAAGGCTTCAACATGTAAGAAAGAATAACGGCGATACGTTGAGTGGAGGTGAGAGGCGCCGCACAGAAATAGCACGGGCATTGGCGGTTGATCCCAAATTTATATTACTGGATGAGCCATTTGCCGGCGTTGATCCGATCGCTGTAGAAGATATACAGGAGATCATTGCAAAACTTAAATTCAAAAACATAGGCGTACTGATAACCGATCACAATGTGAATGAAACACTTTCTATCTGCGACAGGGCTTATCTGCTCATTGACGGCGCTATTTTCAAACACGGAACTGCTGAAGAACTTGCCGGCGACGAACAGGTAAGAAGGCTTTACCTGGGAAGAAATTTCGAACTTAAACGCAAAGATTACCTGCACGAACAGGCTGCACAATAATATTTACGCCGAAATCATTTTTATTTATTGTAATTTTTGATATTAATTCAATCGAGTATTTTTTATCTTGCCGTAAATGAAATTGTTATCCCCCGCAATATCAAGGTTGGCACGTATGCGGCTTTGGCGTATACAAAACTGGACCAATCACCCGGTGGTCTTGCAGCGTGAAGTATTGCAGGACCTGGTAACAGCAGCACAATACACAGTATTCGGCAAAAAATACAATTTCTCCAAGCTCTTTACTGTAAAGCAATTCAAACAACGGGTGCCAATACACGAATACCAGGACCTTCAGCCATATATCCTGCGGATGATGGAAGGAGAAGAAAATGTTTTATGGAACACTCCCATTAAATGGTTCGCAAAAAGCAGCGGAACAACAAGCGATAAAAGCAAATTCATACCCGTTAGTGATGAAAGCCTTCAGGACAATCATTACCAGGCAAGCAAAGACCTGCTCACCAATTATTATAAAAATTTTCCTTCCAGTGACCTGCTTACAGGAAAAAGTCTTGTTGTAGGCGGATCGCATCAATTAAGCCAGCTGAATGACGAGATTCAATATGGAGATCTCAGTGCTGTATTGATGCAGAATTCCCCTTTCTGGGGCCACTGGCTCCGCACACCGGAATTAAGCATTGCATTACTGGACGAATGGGAAGATAAAATAGAAAAACTGGCCATGATCACCGCCAATGAAAATGTAACATCACTGGCCGGCGTTCCTACATGGACATTGCTGTTGCTGAAACGTATCCTCGAAATAAAAAATAAAAAAACGATCAAAGAAGTATGGCCGAATCTTGAGCTCTACATAAACGGCGGCGTTTCGTTTGTGCCTTACAGGGAGCAGTTCGAGAAAATAATCGGAGGCCCGGTTAATTATCTTGAAATATACAATGCCAGCGAAGGCTTCTTTGCCGCACAGGAAAAACCGGATGATGATGGTATGATGCTGTTTACAGAACATGGTGTTTTTTATGAATTTATGCCGGTGGAGGAATATGAAAAACCCGACCCTAAAACTGTTGGGTTGCATGATGTTGAGCTTGATAAGAATTATGCACTGGTCATCAGCACTACGGGTGGCCTTTGGCGTTATTTGATCGGCGATACCATTAAATTTACTTCCCTGAACCCCTATAAAATAAAAATCACCGGCCGGCTGAAGCATTATATGAATGCGTTTGGCGAGGAGGTTATCGTTGATAATTCTGACAAAGCGATAGCTATCGCTGCACACAATACAAATTCGGTCGTTACCGATTATACAGCAGCGCCTGTTTATTTCACCAATGAAAGCAATGGGGCACACGAATGGCTGATAGAATTTGAGAAAGAACCGGCAGATATAGCGTTATTCACAAATGAACTGGATGCTGCATTGAAAACGGTGAACAGTGATTATGAAGCAAAACGCCACAAGGATATTGCGCTAAGGTTGCCAATCGTACACATACTTTCACAGGGAACATTTACAAAATGGCTGCATACGAAGAACAAAGTTGGAGGGCAGCACAAAGTACCAAGGCTGAGCAATGAAAGGGTTATACTGGAAGAAATACTCGCATTGAAATAGCAATACAATGAAAAAGAAAATCATCCGTACGGCCTTCATTATTTTATTGATACTTCCCCTTGCGGCTTTCTCACATTTTCTATTTTTTCCACAGGAAACAAGGTGCATGCTGATCCGCTTTGCAGATTTTGAGAAGAAAGAAAATATTTATTTCAGAAAAAATACTGCTTCCGGAAAAATAAATGAACTGCTCGTGAAAAGATCCATGGCAGAAAAACGGGTAAATGAATTTTGGAAAAAGAACAGTGTACTTGATTATGATTTTGTGTATTGTGATAACGAACAAGATTTCAATGATTATGGACATGCCGGGGCTCCGGCAGTTACACAATTGAAAATGGGTGCATGGATCGTATTGCAGGAAGAAAGCCTGGATGTTGACATCATTGCCCATGAAATATCACATACCGTTTTGTATAATAATATCGGCTGGTACAAAACAAGGTTCACAATACCAGCCTGGTTTAATGAAGGGCTTGCCATGCAGGTTGATGACAGGGATTATTATTCTGTTGACTCACTGATGGAAAAGAAAAGATCGGGAGTACAATTACCGGATATTACAAAGATGAAAAATATGGGAGATTTTTTATCCGGCAGTCATGAACAGGTGATGCTGAATTTTTCCACAGCCAAATATGTGGTACAGGAATGGTTGAAGACCCATTCATTACAAAATTTTATAGAAGCGATCCGAAATGGAAAAAGTTTTGAACAAGCATACACAGGAAAGGCGGAGAAAAAATAAAATGTACAAGTGTGCGACGCAACAATGTTGATTTATTTACTTTTGCTGATAACATAAAAAAATAAGGATGAAATTATTACAGGATAAAGTTGCCATTGTAACAGGAGCAGCCAGGGGAATAGGAGAAGCGATCGCATTAAAGTTTGCAGAGCATGGTGCAAATGTTGCGTTTACCTATATCAGTGATGGAAGCAAAGGAAAGGCAAGTGCGCTGGAAACTAAATTAAAGTCTATGGGCGTAAATGCAAAAGCGTATCAGAGTAACGCCGGTGATTTTGCTGCCTGTGAGGTTTTTGTAAATGATGTTATACAGGAATTCGGAAAAGTAGATATCTGTGTGAACAATGCAGGAATATCAAAAGATAATTTATTGCTTCGCATGACAGCTGAGCAATGGGATGATGTAATGCAGGTGAACCTGAAGAGTGTATTCAATATGACCAAGCAGGTTATACGCCCGATGATGAAAGCAAAGAGCGGAAGTATCATAAACATGAGCAGCGTGATCGGGGAAATGGGCAATGCCGGCCAAAGCAGTTATGCAGCCAGCAAGGCGGGGATCATTGGTTTTACAAAAAGTATAGCAAAAGAACTGGGAAGCCGTAATATCCGTTGCAACGCCATAGCGCCTGGGTTTGTGGAAACCGACATGACCAGTTATTTAAAAGATGGCGATGGAGCGGAAAAATACAAAGCAGATATTCCTTTGGGAAGATTTGCAACCGGAGAAGACATCGCCAATGTTGCATTATTCCTGGCAAGCGATATGGGAAATTATATAACCGGGCAGGTGATCAGTGCCTGTGGTGGTTTGAATATCTAATTCCTGTTTTTCATTGAACAAATTATAATGTTTGTCAAATAAAAGTAAAAATCTGTACCAGGTAGTTGCATATCAGGTTCCTGCTTATATATTTGCGCAGTGAAAAAAAGTATTTCTATATTCTTCATGTTCGTTTTTATGTTACAGGCTTTACCGGTAAAGCACTGGGTAAAGGGCTTTGATAAAAAAACATCTGTCGAACTAGCTGGTGATATGGCTCTTGATGGAGCCGAAAAAAATAACAGCAGTAAAGAAGATGGAAAAGATTGCAAGGAAAATATCATCCCTCAAAAACATTTTTATAATAAGCAAGTTGCATACAACTCTACACGGCTAAAATTACTTACTTCCGAAAACGCGATCATACTGCATCATGCCGAGGTAAGCACCCCTCCTCCCGATTACAAAGGGTAATGTCTTTCTTTAAAAAATTCTGTATATAAACTCCTTTTCAATGAGAAAAGCGTGCATAGCTGCATGTTAGTTCGGGAGCACTGTTTTTATCACAACAAATCATTATAGTTTTATGAATAATAGTTTATTCGCCAATTGGCGTCAGGACCTGCCTGCAAGTATTGTTGTTTTTTTCGTTGCTGTTCCTTTATGCCTCGGTATTGCACTGGCATCAGGAGCACCATTATTTGCCGGGATCATCGCCGGGATAGTTGGGGGTATTGTAGTAGGTATTGCCAGCGGTTCTCCCCTTGGTGTTAGCGGCCCTGCTGCCGGCCTGGCTGTGATCGTATTAACATCAATTGCAACACTTGGATCCTGGCCGGCATTTTTATTAGCGGTGGTAATAGCGGGGTTTATACAATTGATACTTGGCTTTGCTAAAGCCGGTTTTATCGCATACTTTTTTCCTTCTTCGGTGATTAAAGGAATGCTTACCGGTATCGGTTTATTGATCATCTTAAAACAAATACCACACGCATTGGGTTGGGATAAAGATGCAGTGGGCGATGATGCCTTTTTCCAGGCAGACGGGCAAAACACTTTCTCAGAAATATCAAAGGCTATGGATTTTATTACACCCGGAGCTGTATTGATAGCAGTTATTTCATTATTTATCCTGGTATTATGGGATACGGTATTAACCAAAAAACATAAAATATTTCAGTTGATACAAGGCCCCATCGTTGTTGTTGTTCTTGGTATCGTAATGAATTATTTGTTTAAGGCAGGTACCCTGGATTTTAGTTTGGCCGATGACCAGGTTGTAAGGCTTCCGGTAGCTAATAATTTAACCGAGTTCTTCAGCCAATTCACGTTTCCTGATTTTTCAGCCATAACAAACATTGAAGTCTGGAAGATTGCCATTGTATTGGCCATTGTTGCAAGTTTAGAAACACTATTATGCGTTGAAGCAACAGACAAAATGGATCCCAGCAAAAGAGTTACACCAACCAACAGGGAATTAAAAGCCCAGGGCCTGGGAAATATTGTTGCAGGATTAATAGGAGGGTTGCCCGTAACACAGGTTATTGTGCGCAGTTCAGCCAATATTTCTTTTGGCGGTAAAACAAAATTATCGGCCATACTTCATGGGGTATTTTTATTGATCAGCGCAATTACCATTGCAGGATTGATGAATATGATCCCGCTTGCCAGTTTGGCTGCCATTTTACTAATGGTTGGTTATAAATTAGCAAAACCAATGCTTTTTAAACAGATGTACAAATTAGGCTGGGAACAATTTATTCCATTCATGGCAACAGTGATAGGCATATTGGCAACAGATTTACTTAAAGGAATTACCATCGGTATCCTCTTCGGTATTTTTTATACGTTGCGACACAGTTACCGCAACTCACACTATATGAAGGATACAATAACAACAGAAGAAGGGCATGAAGTACACCAACTGGTTTTAGCAGAAGAAGTTTCATTTTTTAATAAAGCAAGTGTAATTAAAGAACTGGAAGCGATCCCGGCAAATTCAAAAGTGATTATTGATTGCACCAACTCAAAATCAATTGCATATGATGTAGTAGAACTCATCCGCGATTTCAGGAGCAATGCAAAAACAAAAAACATAACGGTTGAAACGGTCAATTTTATTGAGCCTTCTTAATCAAACAATTAAAAAATTTTAAATAAAAAAAATGAGAACATTAAATAAAGAATTACAGGATGCTATAACACCCACAATGGCATTAGAGCTTTTAAAAGACGGAAATAAAAGGTTTGTAAATAATCTTAAAGTGAACCGAAACCTTTTGCAACAGGCAAATGAAACTTCCGATGGGCAACATCCGTTTGCTGTTATCTTAAGTTGTATCGATTCACGGACATCTGCAGAATTAATTTTTGACCAGGGCCTCGGAGATATCTTTAGCGTTCGCATTGCAGGTAATATTATCAATGAAGACATTTTGGGCAGTATGGAGTTTGGCTGCAAAGTAGCCGGTGCTAAAATAATAGTAGTATTGGGCCATACCAAATGCGGGGCAGTAAAAGGAGCCTGCGATCATGTAGAAATGGGAAACCTAACGGCCTTGCTTACCAAGATCAGGCCTGCCGTGGATGATGAACAAACGGTTATTGAAAACCGTAACTCTGGTAATGCAGAATTTGTAGAAAAAGTTTCTGTGATTAATGTAAAAAGAACGGTTAAAGCGATCATTGAACGTAGCCCGATCATTAAAGAGATGCTTGAAAAGGGTGAGATAGGAATTGTAGGCGGCACCCATGATATTACTACCGGAATGGTAAGTTTTTATAACAGCGATCCGGTTATATAACGATCACAATAAAGCTATGTAGTAAACAGAAAATATTGCATGGCTTTATTTTTATTAAGTAACTATGTTCCAGAAATTATTAATTTTTATTTTATTGTTTTTAACAGGCAGATATTCTTTTTCACAGGAACAACGGCTTGCCGATCATAATGCTATTGGTTGGCTTGTTTATACAGGAACCTTCAAATTAAAGAAAAAAATTTCCATCCACACGGAATATCAATGGCGCAGGGAAAATGGATTGAAGAACTGGCAACAGAGTTTATTTCGCACAGGAGTGAATTTTGCCGTAAGGAAAAATATCAGCATCAATGCGGGATATGCTTTTGCCGAAACATTTCCTTATGGAGATTATCCTTCAATAAACACTTTTCCTGAACACCGCATTTTTGAACAGGTGGCAATAAAAAACCCTGTTGGAAAAGTAGATATTTCTCACAGGTTTACACTGGAACAAAGATTTATTGGAAAAGTTTTAATACAAAACGGATCAAAAAATACCGATTATACTTTTGTAAACAGGATGCGTTACAGGGTGAGAACAGAGACTCCGCTAAACAAAAATAAACAAGAAAAAAACATTTGGAGTATCGCATTTCAGGATGAAATATTTATTGGATGGGGGAAAAATATCGGAGCAAATGTTTTCGATCAAAACCGCCTGGCAATTTTAGTGGGGTATAAATTAAACCAAACAATAAAAATGGAAGCAGGTTATTTAAATCAAATGCTGCAACAGGGGAAAAGGGTAAATGATGCAGTGGTTTTTCAGTATAACAACGGATTTATGTTAGCAACCCATTTCTCTTTTTAAATCAAAAATTCTTTTACAAAAGGATGTTTTTAATCAGCATCGCAATTCTGTTTATCTTCGGTTATTGACTTAGTATTTATAAACATGAGATGACAGCTTTAATTATATAATATGTTACCATACGAAAAATTATTACAGGAGAACAAAGCCTGGGCCAAAGAGCAACTGGAAACAGATCCTGAATTCTTTAAACGCCTGGCTTCACAACAGGCCCCGGAATTTTTATGGATCGGTTGCAGCGACAGCCGTGTTCCTGCAGATAAGATCACCGGCACCGAACCGGGCGAAATTTTTGTACACC